>Ga0206129_10000808_pt1 | contig 45788 bp, 37 predicted proteins | sample Helgoland_Spring_8_FD_148616 | JGI IMG/M metagenome (GOLD analysis project Ga0206129, IMG submission 148616) | Pelagic subsurface seawater microbial communities from Kabeltonne, Helgoland, North Sea - Helgoland_Spring_Bloom_20160502_2 | ecosystem: Environmental > Aquatic > Marine > Epipelagic ...
TCAAGGCACCACCACCATCAGCACCTATGCCGATGAATTTGACATGAACTTCATCGGGTTCGCCAACAGCGGCCAGACTTTTACTGCCGAGGAAAACACCTTCCTGTCCGCGGTGCGCCTGCGGCAAGTGGATGCCCCTGAGAATCCGTTGACAGTCGAACTCCGGGCCATGGACGGCGTCGACGTGCATTCGGGTACACTATTGGCCTCAGCTACCGACATCGTGTGGGAAGACACGCCCGGCGAAGGAGGCGATGTCCTGCTGAACTTCGATGCTCCTGCGCTGATGCAATCCGGGTTGACATACGCCCTGCAGCTCCAAGGAGGCGACTGGAAGGCCATCGGGCCCTACCTCAACCTCATCGCTGGGGGCGGTGCATTTTCAGGACTGGATGCCTCAGCCGCTGCACACGACCTCTATTTCGAACTCATCACCTGTACTGATTTGTTGGGTTGTACCGTCAGCACAGCTTGCAACTATGACAACATCGCCACCATCGACGACGGGACTTGCACCTATCCTGCCCCCGGATTGGACTGTGATGGAAATGCCTGTGTGACGGACGCTGACAATGATGGGATTTGCGCTGTTGTGGACCTCGATGACAGCAACCCTTTCGTTTGCGTGGACAGCGACAATGATGGCTGCGATGACTGCATCAGCGGCACATTTAATCCTGCCGATGACGGTGACGACATCGATGGGGACGGACGATGCGACAGTGATGACCTCTGCACCGACCTCTCCGCAGACAACTACGCTGACCCCGCCAATGGCGTATGCCAAGGGATGTGCGACAACGCCCCCGTTTTTGAAGCAATCACAACGGCAGCCCCCGCCTCCGGCCCTGAAGTTTCCGACGGGCGCGTGACCTTGACACTGTCTTCGGGGAGCTTGCCTTTCACCCCCGCCTCCTCCTTCGAAGCCACTACCCTGGTCCTCACCGGGATCAACGGGTCCAACAACTACACGCTGTCACTTGATTCCGATACCGTGTCGGTGTTGCCCGGATTCTACTCAGCCGTCGTCTTCAACGACGAAGGCTGTCCTGGTGTAGCATCGGCTCCTGGCGGAACTGCATTCGGTCAATCTGCCGTCGAACGGACTGTCATCGTAGCGTACGCACAATGCTGTGGCGGCGTGTGCGGCGTATATGATGCGGATACCGATGGCATTTGCGACAACGAGGACAACTGCACGGACCGCACTGCGCCCAACTTCAACGACCCCGCAAACGGTCCTTGCGATTGATTCCCGCCACATCGCACGGCGTCAAGCACGAGAAGTTTAGATCAGTCGAGCCAGCCCTGCTCGCGCATCCAATCGTCGTTGTAGACCTTGCCTACGTAGCGCGAGCCGTGGTCGTGGAACAGCACAACGGCCAGATCCGTAGGCTTGAGTTCATCCTTCAACTGGCGCAGCCCTTGAAAAGCTGAACCACAGCTGTAACCGAGGAAGAGGCCTTCTTGCTTCGCAAGCTCGCGGGTGGTGAGCGCACCGTCCTTGTCGGTGACCTTTTCAAACTTGTCGATGAGGTCGAAATCGACGTTGGCCGGCAGGATGTCCTCGCCGATGCCCTCCGTGATGTAGGGGTAGATCTCCTTTTCGTCGAACTCCCCGGTTTCGTGGTACTTCTTGAAGACAGAACCATAGGAGTCAATGCCCCAAATCTGGATGTCGGGGTTCTTCTCCTTGAGGAACTTGGCCGTGCCGCTGATGGTGCCGCCCGTGCCGACCCCCGTGCAGAAGTGGGTGATCATGCCGCCGGTCTGCTTCCAAATCTCCGGACCGGTCGTCTCGTAATGCGCCTGGCGGTTGGCGAGGTTGTCATACTGGTTGCACCAGACGCTGTTTGGGATCTCCTTGTTGAGGCGCTCCGCTACGCTGTAATAGCTGTCCGGATGATCGGGCGCCACCGCCGTTGGGCAAACATGCACCTGGGCCCCCACTGCGCGGAGGATGTCGATCTTTTCCTGCGACTGTTTGTCGCTCATGGTGCAAATCAACTGGTACCCTTTCACCGCACAAGCCAAGGCAAGGCCCATGCCCGTATTGCCACTCGTGCACTCGATGATGGTGCCTCCGGGCTTGAGTTGGCCGTTGCGTTCCGCCGCCTCGACCATGCTCAGGGCCATGCGGTCCTTGACGCTGTGGCCGGGATTGAAGTACTCCACCTTCGCCAAAACGGGACAAGGAAAGTCAGCAGCGACCTTGTTCAGACGGATCATGGGCGTATTGCCAATGGCGCCAAGGATGTTTTCGTGGATGATCATGACAGCGGGGTTCGGTGGCGCAAAGATACCGCCCGACTCAATCGAATCTCAGCGATTCAACAGGGTCCAAGCGCGAGATATAACGCGCAGGTAACACCATGGCCAGGGCACAGACAATGAGGATGCCAAGTTCTACGGTCGCAATGCGCGCCAGGTCGATTTCAATCGGCACCGTCGACAAGTAGTAACTCCTGGCGTCCAATGCGATCCAACCGGTCTCGCGTTGCAAGAGTGCCAGGCCGAATCCCAAGGCATTGCCCCATGCCAATCCCCGCAAGAGAATGCGGACAGCAAGCCGCACAAAAACCCCCATCAGCGGGCCATCCGCCATCCCCACCGCCTTGAGCAGGCCTATGGAGCGCGTGCGCTCGAGCATCAGCAGCAACAGGGCCGAAGCCATATTCAAAATGGCAATCAACACCATGAGTCCAATGATGAGCTCGACGTTGAGGTCCAACATGGCCAGCCATTGAAACATCTCAGGGTGGTCGTCCACCACACTGCGCACATCCAAATCATAGGGCACCGCAAAAAAGACGCTGTCTGAAATGGTCCACAACGCATCGTAATCCTTCACCCGAAGCTCAAATCCACCGACATACCGGCCACTGCTCCCTCCTGCCAACCTTACTTCTGGCCGCTCACCCGAGGCGTCCCAAGTGACCCAAGCCGTATCGGGCACCGTCTCTCCCCCATCAGACACCACAACCTGCGCCGAGCCTTGACCGAGCAACGCATGGGGACCACTGCCCCTCCAATCCGTGCCGGTCCAAGTGTAACGCAGCCGGTCCTGTCCCCCTGTGGCCACAACATCGATTTCGCGCAGGCCTGGCACATCGCCCACCAGCGCGTCGGAAACCCGAATGCGGGCTTTGATTCCCCAACCGCTCAACTCCTGCAGGTGGTGGAGCGCGCAGAAAACAAACTCACCGTCGAATTCCTGCAAGCCCGTTTCATACAGGCCCACTACAGTAAACACCCTCGGGCGCAGCTCGCCCCGGGCATCGGCCAACAACAACCTCACCCTTTGACCGAGGTCCAACCCCAAAGCCCGAGCCTGAATTTCCGAGACCAACAACTCCATGGCGGTGCCCTCAGGCGTCCATTTCGGCAGCACACCCGCACGCAGTGCCCGCCCCAGAAATTCCGGATCTGCATCGGGCCCCAAACCTTTGACCACAACACCGTCGACCTCTTCACCTGTCTCCAAAATCGCCGGCCGCTGGGCAAAAGCCTGAACGTGCTCTACGCCCTGAACCGCCCGCAAAGCAGCGGTGTCCACATCGGCCCAGGCCACCCGATCCGTCCCTTGGGCACGTCCCTGGTCGGCCGCGACGACCCTCAAGTGTGCACCGAAGCCCACCACGAGCTCACGCACATCGCGCTGAAACCCCTGAACGATGGCCAATGACATGATGATCAAGGCCACCCCAACGGCCACGCCGCCTTCGGCGATGCGCACCACGGGGCGTGCAATGCCCTTGCCCGTTGGATCCACGGTCATGCGCCTTGCGAGGAACCGAATGGCATTTCGGGAGGACTTGGACATGCGATGCAAGGTAGCGGGCGCGTTACTTTGCCACCATGCGTCCCTTTGCATTCCTCCCCGTCCTCTTGTGGGTATGTGCCCTGCCTCTTACAGGCCAGGTCACCCCCGGGGATGCCCGCTTCGAAGAATACCTGCCCCTGCTAAAAGACCAGCGCGTCGGCATCGTGTGCAACCACACTGCGGTGATTCCGAACACAGACGGTTCCTCGGCCCACCTTGTGGACACCCTGATGCGGCTGGGCGTCAACGTCACGGCGGCTTTTGGTCCCGAACACGGATTCCGGGGTGACCTTCCCGATGGGACCCATGCTCCGGATGGCACAGACCCCAGCACGGGTTTGCCCGTGCATTCCCTGTATGGCACGCACAAAAAACCCACCGCCGCCCAGCTTGCCGATCTCGACGTGGTGCTCTTCGATGTGCAGGATGTTGGGGTCAGGTGCTACACCTTTCTCTCGACGCTGGTTCTGGTGATGGAAGCCTGTGCAGAGCAAAGCCTTCCCCTCATCGTATTGGATCGGCCCAACCCCAATGGGCACCTTGTAGGCGGCCCCATGTTGGATACGGCCTCGGTGCGCTCTTTTGTCGGCTTCCTCCCCATTCCATTGTCCCACGGCATGACGCTCGGTGAGTTGGCCGAGATGGCCAATGGCGAAGGGTGGCTTGGAGGAGGGTATTCTGCCTCTCCAAACCCCGCCATACAGTGCGACCTGACGGTGATCTCCTGCACAGGCTGGTCGCGCAATGCGCGGTGGTCTGCCCCCATCGCCCCTAGCCCCAACCTGCCCACCCCGGCCGCAGTACAACTGTACCCGCACTTGGTCCTGCTCGAGGCCACCACCACCAGTGTGGGGCGCGGCACAGCAGCGCCTTTCACAAAGGTGGGCTTCCCGGGGTTTGTCAGGGGGCCCATCAGCTTTACCCCCACCCCCAATGCAGCCTCCCGGTATCCAAAACACGCAGGCAAACCGTGCCAAGGGTTCAGCGTCCTGCGCAGGCTGGGGTCATGGCAGGCACAAGGAACCGACAACCGCCTCAAACTGGAGGTGCTCAATGAGCTTCACGAAGCCTGGATGAATACCCCTGCAGGCGACCAAAACCCCTTCATCGACCGGCCCCAGTTCTTCGATCAACTCTCCGGTGGATCGGAGCTGAGGCTGGCTTTAGAAGCGGAAGAAGGCCTCGAAGCCCTCCAAAATAAATGGGGGATGCAACGCGCCCGCTTTATGGAAATGCGCAGTGTTTACCTTCGCTACCCCACAAGTCCCTGACTTGAGGTTCACAACATCTGTACGAAGACCATGCAGCGCTTTTCATCCCTGATTCTTCCGGCCATCGCCGCCGTTCTTTTGACCGCTTGTAGCGCCTCCGAAGACTACATGCCCCCTGTGTATTCCTGCGATTGCGGCACCTTGGTGTTGGACGGCGACTCGCTCCAAGTATTGGGCGCAGAATTTGTATACCTCCAACAAGAAGACAGCCTCTTCTCTCGCCGGTATTTCGTGACCGCTGATGCGCAAGCCGAAGGCGAATCCGAAGAACACGGCGTGAGCCTCATTTTGGACGTTCCCAATGTGCAACAAGGCGCCGTCTTCTACCCCGCCGATGGGGTCTTCACCCAGATCGACGAAACCAACTTCAACGTCGCTTTCGATACCACTCAGACCTTCCGGATTACGAATGGAGTGGCCAGCATCATGGCGGCTCCCCTCACAGGAGGCGAAGAAACCGTCACCCTCGACTTCTTGATCCGGAGGGAACAAAATGGCGAACTCGTGGGATTCGAGCGCACCCTCAAAGGGAACTTCAAGTTGGAAATCAACTGATTTCAAGGCGCACAGGCGCACAGGTCGTATATTGTAAGTGATGACCAATCGCTTGTTTAAGCCGCTGACCAAAACGGCTGCACTTCTGCTTGTGGCCGGCTTCTTGGCCCTGCCTCAGGGTACGTTGGCCCAACCCGACGATTGGGTGGTGACCCCCAGTGCTTATGAATTCAGCATGACACTCACCTACACCATTGCCATCGATGGCCTGGTGGGGCAAGGCTCCAACAATGCCGCTGCGATCTTTGCTCCTGACGGCACCTGCCGTGGATGGGGCGTCACTGATTTTGCCGGGCCATCGGGGTACTCCACAGGACTCATCTTGGTCTACTCCAACAGCGCCTCCGAGCCTGGACTCGAAGTGCGCATTTGGGATGCCGACCAAGACAGCCTCCCACAGTGCTCCGACAATCTGAATTTTGTCGCCAACGGCATCCAAGGCAGTTTGTCTGACCCTGTGGTGTTCTATGGCGTCTATGACCCTTTGGTGGGCTGCACAGACCAGGCAGCCTGTAATTATTTGGAATCGGCCATCACGGACAATGGCAGCTGCATCTACCCCGCATGCAGCGATGAAACCGCTTGCAACTACGTGGCCTCATCGCCCTGCTTTGACGATGCCACTTGCCTGTTTCCCGAACTGTATTTGGATTGCCAAGGCTCATGCGTCAACGACTTTGACGGAGATGGCATCTGCGACGAATTGGAAATCGGAGGCTGCACAGACGACCGCGCTTGCAACTTCAATCCGGACGCGACGGACGATGACTGCAGCTGCAACTTCCCGTTTTACCCCCTGGATTGCAGCGGAAACTGCTACCTCGATACCGACGGAGACGGTGTGTGCGAAGCCGATGAGATTGCAGGTTGTAACGACCCACTAGGCTGCAACTTCGACCCCACCGCCACAGACAACGATGGCACTTGTGAATTCTGCTGTTACAGCATCTACGAGGCCACCGATGGTTTCGGCATCGACATCGAACGCTTTGCCGGCATCGGCGCAGATACACCCGGTTTGCCGGGATTGACCACTTACAGGGTCTACATCACCTGCGCCAGTTCTGACGATCAAGTCTTGGCCGTAACCGGTTCGGGCGGAAACTCCACTTTCATCGGGTCAGAAACGAACTTCTACCAAGCCGCAGAGGGCGCCGCTGTCATCAGCGACATCGACTCCACAACCTTTGCTGACTTTCCTGAAGTCGCCTTGGACTCCTGGCTCACGATTGGCTTGGACCAACCCAACCCCGGAAACGGAGAAAGCGCCATCAACGCTACATCCGGTCTGTGGTCCACCCTCTTCGAATTTGGAGAATCCCTGTTCGTCGGAGGTGTCTCTGGAGATGGCTGGAGCGTTCCCGAAAACAGCGACAACGCTCTGGCCGGCGATGACTTGCGCGTGCTGGTTGGACAGTTCACCAGCAGCACCCCCATCGAGGGCTCGCTCAATGTGACGGTTTTGCCGGCTGGAAGCACGGCGTCTTTTGAAATCACCCCCCTCTTTGTGGCCCCTCCCTGTGGCTGCACCGATGTGGCGGCCTGCAACTATGACGCCACAGCGACATATGACGACGGAAACTGCCAATTCCCTGAGCCCGGCTTGACCTGCGCAGGACAATGCTCATCAGATGCGGACGGCGATGGCGTCTGCGACGAAGACGAAGTGCTGGGGTGCACGGACTTCAATGCCGACAACTTCGATGCCAATGCCACGGAAGATGAAAGCTGTCAATACTTCGGCTGCACTTACAACAATGCCGAAAACTTTGATTCTGCAGCCAACGTGGACGACGGCTCTTGCACTTTTTCGCTGGCCAATTCCTGTCCAACAGACATCAACGGTGACGGCACCACCGCAGCTTCTGACATCCTGGCCATGCTCGCCTATTATGGCCAGCCATGCGAATGATGCCTTAGGGCACCATCAACATCGGCATACCCTGCTTCAAACGAATCTCGCTCTGGCGTTCACACCTCGATGACCGCTTCTCCCGTCATGGCGAACACCCGGTCCGTTCTGGCCGGTTCGATCGCATGCATGCCCGTAAAAGCACCATAGGCGGGCATCACCGCCTGTTGCTGGCCGAAATGGAAGCAGCGCAGCCTCAGGGCCTGACGTCCCCCGCCGCGCAGACGGATGCCTGGATGGACGTGGCCACACACATGATAGCCAAAGCCACCGGCCAAGTCGGCGGGATCGTGGGTAAAGGTGAAGGCCCCTTCGTCCAACCGGTCCACCTGGCGGATGCCTGACTCACGGAGCAGCACTTCTGGAATGAGGTCGTGGTTGCCCCTGACCAACACCCACTCTAACTCCGAAAATTCCCCGCACAGGCCTGCAAAAGGTTCCCATTCTCGGTTGATGTCGCTGTGAAACAAATCCCCGAGCAACAACACCCTTCGAGGCTTCAATTGCTTGATCCCCTCCCGCAACCTGTGCAGCGTTTCCAAAGTCGGCTCTGACCCAATGGGCACTCCGTGAAGCCTGAAATGCGCCGCCTTTCCAAGGTGCAAATCACTCAGCCACAAGGTTTCCGTCGCGATCCAATGGACGGCCCCATCAGGCCATAAAGTGAGCGCTTCTCCCTCTACTTCGATGGAGAGTTCGCCGCGCAGTCCTGCGCCATTCACTGGCGCCACCCCAGCAGCATTCCAAATCTGATGCCAGGAACCCAATCGCCCTCAGCGTACACAAAATGGTCACCATAATTCGTGGTGACCGACTTCATCTGCGGGCCGATGAACAGGTCTCCTGTAAGCCGGGGCGTCATGTTGAACTGCCCCCCCAAGACCATGCCCGCTCCCACAGCCGTCCTGCGCTGATAGCCGGTGAAATTGGTCACCATGATGCGGCGGATGCACCGCACCCTTGCAAAGGCACCGAAATACATGCCCTTTCCCGCTTGCGCAGAAACATATTGACGCCACTCTGGCTGTACCACAAATCCCTGCCAATCCACAGAGTTCAAGGACGTACTCACACCGAGCAGGCTTTCGAGGTCAGAGGTATTCAACTCTAGGTTGGACCGCACATACCCGGCGGTCAGCTGCACACTGCTGCGTTCTGAAACATGTTTCTCCACGCCGAACTGAAACTGACCAGCGAACAAGCCAAATGGATTGCACTTCAGCTGCCATTGACCGGGATACGGCTCCTCCTGCGCCCAGAGAAACGGACCAGAAAGCAACCCGCACAGCAGGGCCAAAACAATCCTTTTCCTTTGAACTGCTCCTTGCATTTCGTTTGTCTTACCGACCGATACCAATGGTCAAACCAAAGCGAATTCCCGTGTCTTCAGTATCATCCAAACTCAAGTCCTCGTACAATTCAAAATCCCCCGTGTATTCTGTGTTAGAAGACTTGAATTGAGGACCTAAAAACAACTCTCCAGTCAATCCATTGGCCAACTGATATTGGTAACCCAAAACGAAACCGCCACCGATGGAGGTCCGCTTCCGAGTGCTGGCGTCGTCTTGATCAACCGTAGTGGTCACAGTCCGAAACCGCCCGAATGGTGCAATGTACAGCCCATCAGGCGCCACATCTCCTAGGTAGTAGCGGACCTCAGGCACAACGATGAACCCCAGCCTTGTGGCATCAAAAGATTCGAGAAAGAACAGAGAGTCACCTTGCGTGACAGTGGTGTTTGAGAAGATGACACCAGGCATCACCTGCACGGACAGCTTTTCTGAAAGAAAGTGCTCGTATCCGAATTGAAACTGGCCGGCAAACCAGCCGAATGGGTTGGTTTTAATGATTCCTTGCCCTTCCTGTTCCTGGCCTTGGACGTGCAGTCCAATCACCATCAAAATCGCGAATGCAATCGTCCTCATGTGTTCTGTTGCTTAATCAGGTTCAACGCAGATCCAGACTGGAACCACTCAATTTGCTGTGCATTGTAGGTGTGGTTGCACATGACCATGTCCTCACTGCCATCGGCATGCTTGACCGAAATAGTCAGCGGCTTGCCCGGGGCAAAGTCCTTGAGGTCAATCATATCAAAAGTATCATCCTCGCGGATCACATCATAGTCCGCTTCGTTGGCAAAGGTCAATCCAAGCATCCCTTGCTTCTTCAAGTTGGTCTCGTGGATCCGGGCAAAGGACTTCACCAAGACCACACGCACACCGAGGTGACGGGGCTGCATGGCGGCGTGCTCACGTGAGCTGCCCTCACCATAATTGGAGTCACCGACCACAAGGGTGGGAACACCCGCTGCTTTATAAGCGCGGGCCACAGCGGGCACTTCGCCCGTAGCACCGTCGAGTTGGTTGACCACAGCATTGGTGGCGCCACCAAAGGCGTTCACTGCACCTGTAAGGGTGTTGTTGGAGATGTTGTCGAGGTGACCTCGGAAACGCAACCACGGCCCCGCCATAGAGATGTGGTCTGTGGTGCATTTGCCCTCAGCTTTGATGAGCAAACGCATGCCCATCAAATTCTGACCGTCCCAAGGCTGGAATGGGGTCAGCAACTGCAAACGCTCGCTGGCGTCCTTGACTGAGACTTGCACGCCGCTGCCGTCCTCAGCAGGGGCCAAGTATCCGGCGTCCTCCACATCAAACCCCTTTTCTGGCAACTCGTAGCCCGTAGGAACGGGCAACTTCATGGGGCCATCCGCACCTTCGAGGGTGTCGGTCATGGGATTGAAGGTCAAATCTCCTGCCATAGCAATCGCCGTGACCACTTCGGGCGAGCCCACAAACGCGTGGGTGTTGGGGTTGCCATCAGCACGCTTGGCAAAGTTCCGGTTGAAACTGTGCACGATGCTGTTCTTTTCCTTCTTCTCGGCTCCGCTCCTCGCCCATTGACCGATACAAGGGCCACAAGCATTGGCGAAGACGTCGGCCCCCATCTTGTCGAAGGTGTCGAGCACTCCGTCGCGCTCCAAGGTGTAGCGCACGAGCTCAGAGCCCGGCGTAATGGTCAGCTTGCCTTTGCTCTGCACACCAGCTTCTACCGCCGCTTTGGCCAAAGACGCGCTGCGCGTGATGTCCTCGTAGCTGGAGTTGGTACAAGAACCGATGAGGCCAAATTCAATCTGAGTGGGGTATCCCTTTTCTGCACAGAGTTCGGCCATCTTGCTCACCGGAGTGGCGAGGTCTGGACTGAAGGGTCCGTTCAAATGTGGCTCCAAGGTGGTAAGGTCAATCTCGATGACCTGGTCGAAGTACTGCTCTGGGTTGGCATAGACTTCAGCATCACCCGTCAAGTGCTCTGCAATGCCATCGGCCAATGCCGCCACATCTGCGCGGCCCGTCGCCCGCAGGTAACGGCCCATGCTCTCATCGTATCCAAAGGTGGATGTGGTGGCTCCAATCTCAGCGCCCATGTTACAAATGGTGCCCTTTCCGGTACAACTCATGGAGTCAGCACCCTCGCCGAAATACTCCACGATACAGCCTGTGCCGCCTTTGGCGGTCAGAATTCCGGCCACCTTCAGGATCACGTCCTTGGGGCTGGTCCATCCGCTCATTTTGCCGGTCAGCTTCACACCAATCAACTTGGGGAACTTGAGCTCCCATGCCATGCCCGCCATTACATCCACAGCGTCAGCACCGCCCACACCAATGGCCACCATGCCCAGTCCTCCAGCGTTCACTGTGTGGCTGTCGGTACCAATCATCATGCCACCTGGGAACGCATAGTTCTCGAGCACCACCTGGTGAATGATACCGGCTCCAGGCTTCCAGAATCCAATGCCGTATTTGTCGGACACCGACTCGAGGAAGTTGTATACCTCGTTGTTGCGGTTGATGGCCTCTTGCAAGTCCGTATCGGCCCCCACCTTGGCTTGAATCAGGTGGTCACAGTGCACCGTGCTGGGCACCGCAGTCTGCGGCTTGCCCGCTTGCATGAACTGCAGCAACGCCATCTGCGCTGTGGCATCTTGCATGGCCACGCGGTCCGGCGCGAAGTCCACGTAATCTTCACCGCGGTTAAACGCGCTGGAAGCCTCTCCATCCCACAAGTGGGTGTAAAGGATCTTCTCTGCGAGTGTCAATGGTTTGCCTGTGACGTTTCGGGCCGCAGTCACACGGCTGGGGAAACGGTCATACACGGCGCGGATCATCTCGAGATCAAACATGTCGATAAGGGTTGAAGCGTTGCGGCGGCGAAGATACAAGCGCGCGTAGCTTTGAGCCATGACGTTGACGGTGCTTCGCGAACAGGCCACAGTGGCATTGCGGTCCATAAGGGCCCAATGGCTGCGCACCCTGCTCACCATCACCATTATCGGCATGGGAATTATGGCACTGATGTCCATGATTACAGCCACTGAAGCCCTAAGGTCCAGCCTCTTAGACCAGTTCATAGGGCTGGGGGCCGGCACCCTTCAAGTGAGCCAAAGAAGCGAGAGCGGGGCCTTTGGAGGCCGAAGGTTAACCAGCACCGATGCCCTGGACTTTAACCAAGCCATGGCCCTCAAGAAGGCCATGTCGGGAACGGCAGAAACCTCAGTTTCGGCCAGAGGGACCATGATGGGCCGGATTTCTTCCGGAGAGAACGAAACCGACCCCAACGTCATGGTCGTAGGGGGCGATGAGGGCTTTCTGCCCATGAGCGCTTATGCCCTGAGCGCCGGACGGAACTTCACTGCAGACGAAGTCAGAAGGAATTCCCCATTGGTGATCATTGGACAAGATGTGGTCGACAAGCTGTTTGCTCCTTCCGAAAATCCCATCGATCAGAGCATCCGCATCCGCAATCGACGCTACAGGGTGCTTGGGGTTCTAGAGCCTGAGGGGGCTTCGTTTGGCATGTCGCAGGACAACCAGGCCATCTTGCCGGTCAGCGAAATTCGCGCCAGATTCAGCGGACGCCGCACGAGCTATTCGGTGCAGGTCCGCGCCCCTGACCCCGAAGCCATCGCCGGTCTTTCTGAAGTCGTCACTGGCGAAATGCGCGCCATCCGAGGCGACTTACCAGGTGAACCCGACAGCTTCCGCATCACCCGTTCAGATGCACTCATTGCGCAATTCAATGAGAGTCTGAGCAGCGTGACCCTAGCCGCACTTTTCTTAGGCCTCATCACCTTGTTGGGCTCTTCCATTGGCCTCACCAACATCATGTTGGTCACCGTGACCGAGCGCACGCGCGAAATTGGATTGCGCAAAGCCCTCGGCGCCTCTGCCAAAACCATCCGGGCACAGTTCCTTGTGGAAGTGGTGATCATCGGATTCCTGGGTGGGATCTTTGGTGTACTCATGGGCATTGGTGTCGGAAACGTTGTCGCCAGCTACCTCGAAGCCCCGTTTGCGTTGCCTTGGGGCTGGGTCGGAATCGCCCTCTTCCTCAGCGGAGCAGTCAGCCTTGGCAGCGGATATTACCCCGCGCGAAAAGCCGCCCAACTCGACCCCATCGACGCTCTGCGTCACGCTTAACACTTCCGGCAGCAAAAGGCCTGCAGCATAGCGGGGAGGCCAGAAGCCCTGTTCTTATTTTTGCATCGATGTCCGCCGCAACTAAAAACAGCGTCTCCTGGATCATGCGAAAGCCCCGAAAATTGGGGAATTTCAGCATTGAGACATCGTACCGCACCATGCACAGCGCATGGCCTTCCGAGCATCCTTCGCCCCACACCCACACCGTCAGCCGCTTTACCTCGGGGCTGCTGGCACGCTGGGCCATCTGGCGGGAGGTACGGGCATTGGACCACCGCATTCTTCACATCACCGGCGACATCCATTTTACCGCCATCCAGCTCCAACACCGGCTGGTCGTTTTGACCATCCATGACTTGGGCCTGCTGGATGAAGGGAGGGCCATAAAACGGTGGCTCAAAAAGAAGTTCTGGCTGGACCTGCCCCTCAAGTCTTGCGACCGGCTGATCGCCGTTTCAAACCGCACCAAAGAAGACATTCTAACCCGCACCTCTTTTCCCGCCGATCGGATTGTTGTCATACCAAGCATGATTTCGCCAACCTACCGGCGCCGCGAAAAGCTCCCACAAAACGGCACTCCCAAATTGCTTCACATTGGGTTGGCCGAAAACAAGAACCTCGAAGGACATGCAGCCGCATTGGAAGGCCTCGATGTCCACCTGCGCATCATTGGAGAGCCCTCTAAAGCACAACATGCCATGTTGCAGCGCTTCAATATAGACTACAGCCATGCTTCGAAACTGAGTGAACAGGAGCTCCAAAAGGAATATGCGTCATGTGACGCCCTCCTATTCTGCTCCACCTTAGAAGGGTTTGGCATGCCCATCATCGAAGCACAAACCATTGGGCTTCCCGTGATCACCAGTTCGCTGGCCCCCATGAACGATACAGCAGGAGAAGGCGCTTTGCTCGCAGACCCCACAGACATCGGGGCCATTCGAGAAGCCGTGCTGACCCTGGTCAACGATGACGACCAGCGAAGGCAGTGCATTGAAAAGGGGTTCGCCAATACAGAACGGTTTGCAGCAGCCACCGCAGCCCGGCGGCACGCAGAGCTCTATTCAGAACTCATGGCCGCCAATAACAGCGACTGAAAGATTCCCGCCGCAAGGCGAAAAGCTGGCTACAAAAGAACCCTGAGTCGCTCAGAGGCGGGACTGGAGGAAACGCTGAATTTCAAACCAACGCTCGGGCTTCAACACAATTTTACCGGCGTTGTCGAGCAAGAAATAGGTGGGCGTTTGCGTGATTTTGTAGTCGTCCGTAATGGGCGCGTCCCATCCCTTGAGCTGGCTAACGTTTGACCAAGGAATCTGATTATCGGCGATGGCCTTGGTCCAAGCGACCTTTTGCTGGTCAACAGAAATACCAATCACCCCAAAGCCTTTCGGGTTGAGGTCGTTGTACATCGGAACAAGGTTCGGAATTTCCTGCTCACACTTGTGGCACCAGCTTGCCCAGAACATGACCAATGTGTACTTGTTCTTGGCCACTTCTTCTGACAAATCCACCACTTTGCCATTCACATCAGCAATGCGGAAGCTGGGCGGCGTATTTCCAACCCTCAGGTTGATGATCCCTTGCGCCCGCTGACGAATGACATCGGAAAGGTTGGCCCCACAGTCCTCGTCAAAAATGTAATTGTCCAGAATGTATTGGCAGATGGTCTCCTTGCCGGTGTTGTAAAAACCATCCAGCATGTTGTACAAGACAAACTCAAGGGCCAAAGGATTCTCCTCGCAGGACGCCTTTACCAAATCAATGCAGCTCAAGAAGCCGGAGTCCTTGCCCCCACTAAAGGTCCGCATCATAGATTGGATGCGGTCTGGAAGGGCCATGGAACGGATAATGCTGTTGTCGGTGACATCAAGGTCGCTGAGAAAAGTCCCTTTATCGCCGAGAAAACGCGGCTGCTTCCAAGTCAGGAACTTGGCCAAGTAAGTTCCCGGATATTCTCGGATGAATTTGTGCTGGGTCTTGGCCAACTCCTCTTCTTTGAGTTGGACCTGACGTTTGGTCTCTTCCTCTTTGCCCTTGCCGTTCTTGTACAATTGGCGGATCTGGTTCTTGTTGGCTCCTTCGGCCCCTCGGTAAGCAAACCACCCGGTGTTCTCAGCGCTCTCTGTCCCCCCGCCCACAAGACGTGCATTTTGGAAGTCAATCTTGAGCACAGGCTCATCCGGATTCATAATGATGTCCCCTGTTTTTTTCGTGGGCTCGAAACCAAGGCCATAAAAACCCCGTCCAACTTCTACAGAACCGAAATCAAACTGGCCATTGACCAAAGTGACTGAATCAATCACCGCCACATTGCGGCCCTCTGTTTCGAAGAGGTAGAGCTTGCCCGTGCGGTTTTTGATGCTGCCCGAAAACTGGACTTTGCCCAATTTGTCTCCACGGTTCTTATCATCAATGCCGTTCAAGAAGTTCGGGTTCTCACGGCCACCGCCAGAAACTTGCTGTTCAGCACTTTCCGGAGCTGCAGCGGCTTGAACGGCCGCGTCCTTTTGGACCTGCGCCGTCAACGCAGCTGTGGGGTCAACATTTCGATTGACCTTCCCTGCTGGCGCATCACTTGCACAAGAGCCGAAAAGGAGAAGAGAGAGACTGAGCGAAATCCACATGACTTTAGGGGTCTGCATTTGCATGTCTAAAAATAATGCCGGTTTACACCTACAACCAAGCTGGTGAACACCTGCACCAACGAAAGAAAGTGAATTACAAGGGCACTGAACCTATCCTGCCCCACAGAAATCCGTAATTTGGATGGATGGACCGCCAGACTGCCTTGCTCATTCTGCAGCTTCCCGAAGCTCCTACGCCTGAGGAAATTCACGACGCATTTGAAGCGCACGTTTTTGCCCTGCGCGACTTTTTGTTTCGTCAAACGGTCATTCCCCAAGTCTTTCGCGCCAAAGTTGACCGCTTACTCACGGCCTCTGAAGTAGGAGAGACACTCGGTGCAGAATTGCCTTGCTTGGACGGCAGGCTCCCCGACATGTTGCCCTTGGAAGGAACAGCAGATGAAGTTGTGCGCCTACACGCCGCCAATGTGGGTAGACTGAGAACCGCTATGGCGGCCACCTTGGATCCCAACTGCCTCACCAGGTTTGGTGAATGCCTGGTGCGCATTCAGCAACAATACGTGCGTTGGATGTCCGATTGGGCAGAAGACTTGTCCTTGAAAGACACCCAGAACCGTCCCATGCGGGATGAATGGCCTGCGGACGCGCTTGCCGGCGCCATTGAAGCCCAGCGCAAAGGACACACCTTGGACGCCACAACCGGCGCCCGGCTAGCGGAAGAGCTGCTCCGGCTGAGGAAATTGGACCAATCGGCTGTTCCGACACCTGCTTGATTCAGGGGCGGTTTAATTGATGGTACAGGCTGAGGATGATGCCATCAGCCAATCCCACTTTGGGCACTAAAATGCCCTCTGCACCCACCATGCTCATGGCATCCAAATAAATCCGACCCGCTGGGACGATGACGTCCGCGCGGTCTGGCTTGAGCTGAAAACGCGACATGCGCTCCTCATAGCTAGAGCCATTGAGCAACTCTACCAATGAGGCCAAACGGTCAAAGGACAGCACCTCCCCACTCTGGCACCCGCCGAGCTTAAACAGCCTGTTAATGTTGCCTCCTGCTCCTATCGCTAGAGGTGCATTCAAACCCCGCTCGGCACTCAACCTCGAGCACCACGCGTTGATTTCATGCCAAATGCTGTCGTCGACTTTGTCTTTGAGCAACCGCACCGCACCCAACTTAAAACTGCGGCCTTCCACCCGCGTTCCTTGGCGAATAAGCGTCAGTTCTGTGGATCCGCCACCCACGTCGATGTAGATATAGTCGCGGTCGCGGTCAAACAGGCTCACCTCGAAATTGGAAAAGATCAAGTCCGCCTCGGTCTTCCCGTTGATCAATTCCACCTGAATACCGGTTGAAGCGGCCAACCGATTCAAGATGTCTGTTCCATTGTCCGCCTCGCGCATTGCACTGGTGGCACAAGCCCGAAATTCGCTGACCTGCATGGCCTGCATCAGCATGCCAAACCCCTCCAAAGCCTGGCCCAGCAAGCGCTCCTTTTTGGTGCCGATGGACCCGAAACCGAAAACGTCCTCCCCCAATCGAATGGGAACACGGGTATGCGCCAACTTGCGCACCTTCAGACTGCCCCGCTCACCACGGATCTCCTTGACAATCAAACGGACCGCATTGGAGCCGATGTCTATGGCAGCCAACCTCATCCCTTGTCTTTGAGTTGGCGCTCATAAAACGAATACAAGGCACGGTGCGCCTCCATGGGCTCCCCGTCATCGCCTGACGCAGCATAACGGTTGCGCTGTTTTTTGTCGAGTCTTCGCCGTTTCACGTTGTCCCGAATCTGGCATTCGAGCATTGCAGAGACTTCGGCCTGCAAAACCGGATCGTAAATGGGGACACTGACCTCAATCCTGCGGTCCAAGTTTCGCGTCATCCAATCTGCGCTCGACAGGTAAAATTCCGGTGTTCCTCCAGCTCCAAACGCCACCACTCGGGCGTGCTCCAAAAACCGTCCCACCACACTAAAAGCCTGAATGTGGTCGCTCAGTCCTTTGACACCAGCGCGGAGAGCGCAGGTTCCACGCACCAGCAAAGTCACCTCAACGCCCGCCTGGCTGGCTTCATAAAGCTTGCGGATCATGCCGGCATCCGTCAAGTTGTTGCACTTGAGGACCATCCACGCGCTGCGTCCCTCCAACGCCTCTTTGATCTCACGGTCGATCATTTGGCTAAAACGCCGGCGCGTGCTGTACGGGGACACAATCAAGTGCCGATACACCCCCCTTTGGTAATTGTGCTCAAAGAATTGAAAGAGGCGCTCCACTTCAGAGGCGATGCGCCGGTCCGCGGTCAACAGCGAAAGGTCACTGAAGACGCCTGAGGTGGCCTCATTGAAATTCCCTGTTCCAACATGGGCGTATTGGCGCTGCACCCGCCCCTCTTTTCGGGTGATGAGCATCAGCTTGGAGTGGGTCTTGAGGCCCGCAACCCCAAAGATGACCTGTATGCCCACCTCCTGCAGTTCGCGCGTGACCTTGATGTTGTTCCTCTCATCGAACCTCGCTTGCAATTCAATCACCACCTGCACCTCTTTACCGTTCAAGGCGGCGCTGGTGAGTGCATTGATGATGTGGGAGTTGCGCGCCACCCGGTAGAGGTTGATGCGGATGGCCGTGACCTTGGGGTCAATGGCCGCCTCGCGCAGCATGTCCACCAGCTGAGAAAAGGCATGGTAGGGATAATGGAGCAAGATGTCGCGCTTGGCCACCTGATCCAAGATGCTCCTGCGGTTGACCAAATGCCGGTGTGGCAAAGGCTTCAGCTTGCGGAACACCAAATCTGGATGGTCCAAGTCGGGGAAATCCATCAGGTCTCGGCGGTTGTGATACCGCCCACCAGGGATGATGTTGGCCTGCTCAACCACACCGAGTTTGCGCACCAAAAACTTCAGGAGGTCCTCCGACATCTCACGGTCAAAGAGGAAACGCACATAATCGCCGTGCTTTCGCCGTGCGATGCCTTTTTTCATCTTCTCCAGAAGCGACTTGGAGAGGTCGTCGTCCATGTCGATCTCAGCATCGCGCGTCACCTTGATGGCATAAGCCCGAACAGAGTCAGGCTGTATGGTGGAAAAGAGACGGGGCAAGCCCACGCGAACCACATCATCCAAAAACATCAGCCCCCTCCTTCCCGCCTTTTCTGGCAGGACCAAGAAGCGGTCGAGGTGCTCTGGAAGCTCCAACAAGGCATAACGGACGCGCTTGGACACATCCCCCTCCAGTGCAATGGTCAAGTAGACCAGGCCGTCTTTCAACTCCGGCATGCCCACATCGGAAATCAAAATGGGCACCAAGTGTGGGCGCACTTTCTGGTCGAAATACGCTTGAACGAATTCAGCCTGTCCCCCGTCGAGGCCCTCTTCGGTCAGAATATCAATGCCCTCTTGGGCCAATTGACCCTCTAAATCTTCAAATGCCTGGTTGTACCGCACCTGCAGTGCGATCACACGCTCAGATATGCCCTCTAGGGTCTGGGCAACGCCAAAACCCAAGGTGGTGGTCGTGCGTTTCCCCAAGGCATCCATCCGCTGCAATGCCGCCACCCTCACCCTGAAAAATTCGTCGAGGTTGTTCGAGAAAATTCCCAAGAACCGCATGCGCTCGATGAGGGGCACACGCGCATCTTCTGCCTCTTGTAGTACCCGCTCGTTAAAGGACAACCAGCTGAGCTCTCTGTTGAAGAACTCCTCCTCTGGGAGCAATGCTGGAGCCGCCTTTCGGCGCTGAACAGTAGACTTCTTTGCGGTCACGACAGCAAAGATACTTTCACCTCCGAAGCCGAGGTACTTTCGCCACCGAACAATTCACCGGTTAAGCCACTTCTCTCCGCAATTTCCCCTCTCCATGAACATGATCGGCAAACCCGCTCCAGAATTCACTGCCACCGCCGTTGCAGATGGCAAAGTGATGCGCGACTTCTCCCTCAGCACCTACCGCGACCAATATGTCGTGCTGTTTTTCTACCCCGAAGACTTCAGTTCGGTGTGCGGTTCCGAACTCCACGCCTTTCAATCGCGGCTCAGCGAATTTTCCTCACGTGAGGCCGTGGTGGTAGGGTGCAGCACGGATTCCGCCACGACCCACCAGCAATTCCTCAAGACGCCCGCTGCCGAGGGTGGTGCGCAAGGGGTCACCTACCCCCTCATTGCAGACATGAACCGCAACGTGTCCGACCGTTTTGGCACATTGGACGGCCAATACGATTATGACGAATATGGCCGCTTGACCGCCACCTCAGACCTCCTCTGTCAGCGAGGCCTGTTCATCCTAGACAAGACCGGGACCATCTGGTTCCAATCTTACCACTTCAAGCCCATCGGCCGCGACCTTGACGGCATCATCCGTGAACTCGACGCCATCCGCCGCCTCCAAATCGACGGCCAAATCTGCATGGCAGGCTGGAAGGGCTGAACGCATTCTTTAAAATTCCCGAGATTGAAGGCATGCAATCCTTCAATTTCACCTCTGCCCTCTTGGGCTTTTTTCTGGCCATCGGGCTCTCAGCATTGTATGCATTCAGCAACCCGAACGTTGCTCCGCAGCCTCCTGTGGCCCTTTCCGAAATGGCCACAGAAGTTCCAGTCAACGGCTGGAGTGACCTTGGCGGCGCCATTTACAGTCCGTCAGAGGGGATCTACCAAGTGGTATACGGCGATTTTGGTGAGGGCGATGAATTCTCCATTGTGGAGGTGGTGGGTTTTGACTGAACCTCAATTCGCCGCCAACCACCGGCGTATGTAAGCCTCCATGCGGTCTGCGCTGGAACGTGACAGGCGCATGTCAACGCTGCCCGAAAAAGGCGTCCCGTCTGGGCCCGTCCAACCGCACCACACGGTCAGGCGCTCCCCGTCCCCTTCAGGCATGCGGGTCACTCCGCTGATGTCCCCTTTTTCAAAGGGGGCGCCATAAACTTCCAGTCGGCTGCGGAAATAAAGGATCGCACCTTCCGTGGTGCGCTCAAAGTTGCAGCCAGTTCGCGACGATGCGACGCCCACCAATTCATTGAGTTCACCGGAGCCGCCCACCAATTCGGCGCGTGGAGAGCCCGTGCCGCCGGCCTTGACCGACGCCCAGAATCCCAGGGGCTTTCCCGAAATGGCGTGGACTTCGGCCCAGCGCCGCGGATCGTTATAGGTCAAGTTCCAAAGTCGCATGGCTCCAGTGACGGCGGTATTTGCCGTCCGCATCATAGCGTTCGGCTTGTCCGGTGGTGTTGAATTTTCGGTTCGGGCGCGGGTCGTTGCCGACTCCGGCCACATAGATCCAGTTGCCATAATTGCTGGCAGGATCGTGGTCGAGCAGCAGGTGCTCAAACCAACTGGCACCGAGCCGCCAATCGACCCCGAGGTCGTGGACGAGGTAGCTCGCCACATTCTGGCGGCCGCGGTTGGACATGAAGCCCGTGGCGGCGAGCTCCCGCATGTTGGCATTGACGAAGTCACACTTCGTGCGGCCCTCACACCACGCCTCAAACACACGCCGGTCTGTGCGCCACTTGGGCGCCTCCTCCTTGATGCCGCGCTTGTGGAAAATGCGGTTGCCGTAGCGCATGGCCACGTAGCGGAAATAGTCCCGCCAGATCAGCTCGAAGATGAGCCAGTAGGTGTCCTCGTTCTTTTCGATCTCCTTTTCGAAGGCGCGCACTTGGGCATGAATTTCACGTGGGCTGATGCACCCCAACGCCAGCCATGGAGAGAACTTGGAGCTGTAGTCGCCGCCGAGCAGTCCATTGCGCGTCTTCTTGTACACCCGCAATTTCTTGGTGTCCCAGAAATAATGGTCGAGCCGCTCCCAAGCTGCTGCCGCACCTCCTTTGAATGGCAAGACCCCCCGGGCATCGGCCACCTTGGCTTCGACACCGAGGTCATCCAATGAGGGCACAGCATCGCCTTTCAGTCCTTCTGGCAGGGTCAGTCCTTCAGGCTCAGTGAGTGGATCTCGGACCTCGGACCGCTTTTCCATTTTGCCTCGAAAGCGCGTGAACACGTCGGGCAGTTGGTGCAACTCAAAAGGCAAATCGTCGGGGTGGTACATCGTCAGCTGCTCCTCGAGCCTGAGGTCCAACACCTCAGAAACCTGCTCCTGGCGGTCCACTTCCTCACGGGTGTGCTCCGCAGTTGCAAATACCGTCTTGGCGTCAAACTCCTCCGCCAGTGCTTTCAAGACCTCAGCGGGTGCGCCCCATCGGATGAGCAAGGTGCCCCCCATGTCTTCCAAGTCGGCCTTGAGATCCGACAGTGATTCCAACAAGAATTGCGCCCGGAACGGCCCGGTTTTCGCGTGGCCCCAGCGGTTCTCGGACCACTGCTCCGGATCGAAGATGTACACCGGGATCACCGCTGTAGAGGCTTTCACGGCCGCATTGAGGGTCGCGTTGTCGGCGACCCTGAGGTCGTTTCGGAACCAAATTAGGCTGCGCATGGTCAGAGGTTTTCGAGGTTGGCCAAAACGGCATCCCCACGATCGAGCAGGGCTTGCTGCTTTTCAGCGGGCATTTTATCCCAAGTGCGGTAGGCCATTCCGATGCGCGGGTTGCGCTCCAACTTGGCCCGGTTGCGCACGTGAAAATGCCAATACAGGCTGTTGAGCGGACAACTGTTGGGACCGCTTTTGTCGGCTGCGTCATAGCTGCATCCACTGCAGTAAGGCCCCATTTTCTTCATGTAGTTGGCAGAAGCCGCATAGGGCTTGGTCCCCACGATACCGCCATCGGCGAATTGGCTCATGCCACGCGTATTGGTGATTTCCACCCATTCAATGGCGTCGATGTAAATGCCCAAGTACCACTGGTCCACCTCATCCGGATGAATGCCGGCGATCAGGGCGAAGTTGCCCGTGACCATCAGGCGCTGGATGTGGTGGGCATAGCTGTATTGGAGGCTCTGGCCAATGGCATGGCTCAGGCACGCCATCTTGGTTTCCCCCGTCCAAAACCACGAAGGCAAGGCATTGTCGGCCTCGAAGAAATTCAGACCCGCATATTCTGGCATGTGGGCCCAGTAGACCCCGCGCATGTATTCGCGCCAACCTAGGACCTGGCGAATGAACCCTTCGACCTGCGTGATGTCCGCATGGTCCGGATCACTGCGCCATTTGTCTTCCACCGCCCGGATCACCTCCAGGGGAGAGATCAACTTGGCGTTCATGCAAAAGGAAATGCGCGCATGGTACATGGACCAATACTCTGGATGCATGGCGTCCTGAAAGTCCCCGAACCGCGGCAAGCAATCCTCGACAAAAAAGTCGAGCAACTCCAATCCCTCTTGGCGGGTGACGGGCCACAAAAAGCGGCCCGCATCGACCGTTCCAATGGTCTTCACTCCGCATTCCGCCAGCATCTGCTCCAATGCACTCAAGTCGCGCTCAAACAACCTCGGCTCCACAGGCCGGTGGCCCTTGGGCAACTTTTTGCGGTTGGTCGCATCGTAATTCCACTTTCCTCCTGCGGGTTCCTGCCCATCGGTATCCGCCTCCATCAACACCCCGTGCGCCTTGCGCATGCGGCGGTAGAACGACTCCATGAGGTAAGTCTTCTTGCCTTTGAACTGCTCGGCGAGGTCGCCGCGACGGGTCAGGAAGTGATGGGTATCCGCTGCTTCGGCCCGGTCCCCAAACTCAGCCGCGAAAGCCTTGAGCTGGGCATCCAAGCGCCACTCGTCCGGCAGCTGATATTCGAACCGTTCACAGCCCTCCTCTGCCATGACCATGCGCACATTGGCCTCAAGTCCTTGGGTATTGCGGCCATCGTCCAAACTCAGATAGACCACCCGGTGGCCATCCGCCCGGCGTTCCTCCGCAAAAGCGCGCATCGCCGCAAAAAAGGCCATCACCTTTTGGATGTGGTGCGGCGCATAGTCGGTCTCCTGCCGCATCTCCGCCAGCAGGTATACCACCTCATCGGACACCCCCTCAAACCAAGGGTGGGACGCATTTAATTGATCTCCAAGAATCAAGCGAAGGGTCTTCATGCAGCGTTGCTTTTTGAGGTCCGACGGCACCGCTCGCTGCAGTACTTCACTTCGTCCCAGCACCGCGCCCATTTCTTGCGCCAATCAAAGGGGCGGCCGCAATGGACGCAGTCTTTGGAGGGGAGATGTGATTTACGATGCATGTAGATAGAACACCCACCCAAGCCGACGGTTCACCCACCCATACCCCTATTTTGCATGCGGCAAATCACAACGACATGTTCTCCAACCGCATCGGTTTCGGCCCCGCTTGGGTGCCACCCTCCTCGATATTGTTTTTCTCGTGCTCCTTCTGGTCCCCATTTCGCTTTTGGGCATAGGTGCCGCTGCCGCAGCTGCCTTTGGATTGGAAGAGGCCATGGCTGGCGATGAGGCCGAGGCACTGGCCATGCTCGGCATCGGTGCAGGAGCCATTGCCATCATCTTCATCGCAGGTGTGATCGGCCTGGCTTAAACCTTGATTGAGGCTTTCACTGGCGCTTCACCGGGTAAGCGGGTAATGGGATTACAAGTCACCCGAGAAGATGGCAGTGCTGGCGACATCAAGCTCTACTTGTTGCGCTGGGCGCTCAAAAACAGCGGCAGCATCCTTCAGTTTGTCCTTCCTTTAGTATCCAACCTTGCCGGTCTGGTCTTTTTCTTTGGCTGCTTCGCTGCCCTTGGCGACAAAAAGCAGGCCCTGCACGACATCATTGTGAAGTCCGCTGTGCACAAGAAAGATGACATTACAGGCTGAAACAGTCAGGCCCTATTGCGCGGATCTCAACGGTTGGGCAAGACCAACCAGCTGAATCCAATCGCCGTATAGTTCATCCGGTAATTCAGACCTGTTCCATAGCTGATGTCCCATTGCCACGTATCACTGGCGAGCATCGTGATGCCCGCATCAAAACTGGCCCAGTGGGTGCCGGTATTGACATCGATTTCACCATAAGGCTCAAAATACAGCCCGAGCTGATCGTTGATGGCCTTTCCAACCGCCACAGCATAGGTCGCAGTGGAGCGTCCTCGCACCAAGTCAAGTCCGAGGTTATAACCCAGCGCCCAGTCTGGACCTACGTCATGGCTGATGCACAGCTTGTTGACCATGCCCCAATCGTAATCCGTCACCTCTGCATCTCCCGTTGGAACAACCGCATGGCCGAGGTAAGCGATTTCGGTCTTCTTCCCTTCACGCTGGAACAGCTGGATCTTGGTGCCCAATTGAACATCGCTGGTTCCTTCTGACAGGACTTCATCATTGCCAAAGCTGCGCTGACTGATCCGGTCCAATTGGTGCACTACACGCAATTCCACCCCTTCAAGCAGGCTCACACGAAACAGTGAATTGGGCAAGGCCATGGAACGGATGTTCCCACCAAACCCAGGCTCCCACATGCTAGAGAAGCCGCACTCCCATTGAAAAGAACCCAAGGGCACCACCGCTGAACTTTCCGTTTGGTCCGGCCGGTCGGTGTTGATGGTTTGAGAAAACAACGAGAAGGGCAACGCCAAGGCGGCCCACAAAGCGCATTTTTTCATGGACGCAAAGATGCGCCAAGCATGCTCAGCCCTGAAAGGCTTTCAATTCTGCCCAGCTGGATGGAACAGGCGTCGCCGTCACCTTAGCTGGCACCTCTTGGTCTGCAAGGAATTTGAGCACGAGGTCATTGAAAATCTCTGGCGCTTCAATGGAGCAGACATGGCCGCAGTTCTCAATCACCGCGAGGCGCATGTTCTTCTGAATCTGAGTAAACCGCTCCGCTGCGCGGAAAAAGATGTGGTCCTGAGATCCCATGACCACCAGCCCACGTTTGTCCACCTTGCGGTTGACGTAGGCCTTGACCAACAGAAAGAACGGTTTGTAGAGCTCTACCCACTTCAGGTACTCTCCGGGCGTCAATCGGCGGCTCTGACGGCGGAAAATCCAGCGGCTCATCCGGTGGTTGCGGCGCGGCAGCACGATGTAGCTGAACAGCCAATAAATGGCCCGATACGGCAAGATGTAATTGAGGATTTTACCGCTGTGCACAAACAGATGCATCAGCCTGGACCCATCGAAAATGGCCCCTGCCATCACCATGCGGTCGATGAGCTCAGGGCGCTCGATGTCCAGCTTCTGCAGGATCACGCTTCCTATGCTCAGGCTCACAAAATGCGCCCGCCCAATGCCCAAGTGATCGATGACCGCGAGAATGTCCTCCGCAACGATGTCAAAATCGTATTCGGGAAATTCCGGCAAGATGTCCTTGCTGTATCCATGGTCCCGGAGGTCGATCAACAACAACCGGTAATGGGGCTTGAAGGCGTCGATTTGGTACTTCCAAGTCCGTATGCTTCCGCCCGCTCCGTGCACGAACACCAGCCACGGCGCCTCAACACCAGCCTCTGCGATCACTTCGTGATACAACAGCGTGCGGCCATCGGAGCTTTCAAGAATGGGTCGGGCTTTTTCCATCGGTCAAACGAAGGTCGTAAAGGTTGGCGTTGTTTCGTCAATCCATCGGACGTGCACCCACAACCACATGCCTCCGCAAGATCCGGAGCCCCTCGGCCTGAACGGCGGGATGCTTGCGGTGTGCCCACAAACGCTCCCGGGCATCCCGGGACGCCTTTTCCAACGACACGATGGGCAACGGGTAATGCTCCCCCAATCTAAAATCCAGCAAGGCAGCCTCGATGGGCGGCATGGTCCACGGGGCAAAAACATAGGGCACGGGCACTTCTGCCAACTCCGGCACCCACTTGCGGATGAAAGCCCCATCCGGGTCGTGGTCCTCTGCTTGCTTGACAGGGTTGTAAATGCGGACCGTGTTGATGCCCGTTACCCCTGCCTGCATTTGGAATTGGGGATAATGAATGCCAGGTTCAAAATCGAGGAACTGTTGGGCCAAATGGTCGACGCCCACTTGCCAAGGCTGCCACAAATGGTGGGTCAAAAAGCTCACAAGCATGGCCCTCATTCTGAAGTTCAAATAGCCTGTGGCAGTCACACAACGCATGCAAGCGTCCACCAATGGGAACCCTGTCTGCCCTTGTTTCCAGGCCTCTGCATGGGTTTGATTGACTTCTTTATTCAACAGGTTGTACCCACCGTTCACGTTTTCAAACTCCATGCGGTCTTCCATCTCAAATTTTTGGATGAAATGGCAATGCCAACGCAGACGGCTGTCAAAGGCACTAAAATTGCGCAGCTGCCCTGTGGGGCCGTCTCCACCGCGCTTTCTAGAAATCGATTGGCGCTGGTGGACCTGTCGAATGCTCAGGTTCCCCCACGCCAAGTAAGCGCTCAAGCGGCTGCACCCTTCCCGGCTCCCTTCCGGCTTTGAAATGGCCTTGGCGTAGCGGCGTATGCGGTCTGTCACAAACGATTCCAAGTAGGCATGTGCGCGGCGCTCTCCTCCAGGCTGAAAGCCCTCTGGACCTTCGTCAGGCTCAGGAATGTCCAGCCATTCTTGTGGCCAATTCAAGGCAGACTTCGCGATGGGTTTCGCCAAGGCGAAGTCCGGGTGTTCCTGAGGCTGCTCCATGTGGGCAAACCACTGCTCTCGCCACTGGTCTCGGTTCCGACGCCCCCGCTGGACACCGTCGCGTTGGTGTTCCAACCAAGGCACGCCTGCGCCGGCCAAAAGGCCCTTGACCCTTTTGTCTCGGTCATAAGTATGCCGCAGTCCCGACTCCGAATAACTGTGCACTCCGGTCAACGTGAAGCGTTTCATGAGGTGGGCCAAAACATCGGTAAATGATGCGTGGAGTGCAGCCGTTCTGAGGCCTGCACACATCCTCCCCTCTTGCTCCCATTCGGACCATTGAACGTCCATATCGGCCAGCCCCTGCTGGACGAAAGACAGGTGCCTTCCCGAGGTGGTGGGGTGCGCCAGATCCTCAGGTTCAAAACAATACACCACCAAATGAGGTCCTCCCATGCGCATCGCTTCTGCCAGCGGGGCATGGTCCCTCAAACGGAGGTCCCGCTTCAACCAGACTACACGCAAGGATGGCAAGGCCGACATGGCTCAGTCCCAGCCTTTCATAAAATCAGTGCGGACCTCCGGCATGGACTCGGGTTTGGCATAGCTCAACCTTCCCAGCCGTGACGCGGTGTAATAAGCATCCAATCCACCAATGCAAACAGTATCCTGCGCAGCCAAGTCCAAAAATCCATCTTCAGCTTGGCCATTTGACCTGTAATCCACCCATTGAACCGCTCCGATGATAAAGTGACACCCATTGGGCAACGCCAGGTCCTCGGAAACGGTCAACCCCATTCGAACCGGCGACTCCGCCACAGCAGGGGCCTGAAACTGGTCCTCTGCCGGGCCATGCCAATGGGGCGTGAGTCCCACTGCTTCGAATTCCGATACGTTTTCTGGATACCGGGCACTGGTCTGGTGCGCCGAGGTGTACATGTCCGCCGTGACATGATTCAGGGTGAAGCAGCCAGAAGATGAGAGGTTGCGGTAGTTGTGGGCGTCGGCGCCTGGGGGGCGAAACACCACCCCCATGAGCGCGGGATTCGAGCCCAAATGGACCACGCTCGACACGATGCAACAGGCTGCATTGCCATGAGCATCTGCAGTACCGACAAGATTGGCCGGCTTAAACCCACTGATCGAATTGATCAAGCGGGCGCGCCTGCGCTGCGGCATTTCAGCGATTTCGTTCAGGCCCAACACCTGCCGAGGGCCACCATCTGTGTGGCTCATCGGACGGCGCTCATCCCATTGTCGACCTGCAAGACCTGGCCCGTGATGGCAGCGGCAGCTGGTGAAAGCAAGAATGCCGCTGTACCGGCCACATCTTGGGCGGATGCAATGCGCTTGAGGGGATGCCGTGCGGCACTCGCCTCCCGCTTGGCGTCTGAGGACAGCATGGACGCAGCCAAAGGGGTGTCGGTCAAAGAAGGCGCAATCGCATTGACGCGAATGTCTGGAGCGAATTCAGCCGACATGGTGCGCACCAGTCCCTCTACAGCGCCTTTGGCAGCAGCAATAGAAGCATGAAAGCCCATGCCTGTTTGCACCGCCACAGTCGAAAAGCCCACCACCGATGGCGCTCCTCCCTCGGGAGAGGCGGCTGCAGCCTTGAGCAGCTTCAAGTTGGCCTGAACAGTCTGTAAAAACCCCATCGCGTTGACCCTGAAGTCTTCCATCATTTGCTCGGGCTTCACCCCCCTCACCGGCTTTAAGGAAATGGTGCCGGGGCAATACACCAGTCCATCCAAGCGGTCTGTAAACGAGGAGAGGTCGCAAGGGTGAGCGACGGCATCAAAGACAAGGCCCGTGTATTCGCCCGGAGCCTGGGCACCCGTCCGTGAAACACCGATGACACGGTCCCCTGAAGCGAGCAATTGCTCACGCAACGCCAGCCCAATGCCCTTACTGTCTCCAACAATGGCTACCGTCCTCATGCGCCGCCTTTTTGGGTCAAAGCCACGAGCTCCGCCTCTATTTCTGCCGCCTTGGCGGTCATTTGATCGCTTTTGGTGCGGTCAACCGTGCTGAGCCTGTGGGCTTCTGCCAACAACCGCGCGTGCTCCTTTCTGAGCTTCTCCACGGGATCCTTCTTGAACATTCCGAACATGACCTTACAACAGGCGCAGCCGCCACAGGTTCGGGAAAAAAGAAAGCCGCCCCGGATTTCCGGAGCGGCTTTCACAAGGTGCACAGCACCTCAGGTATTACTGCTTGTTGGTTGGACCAGCTGCGTTCTTAACGGGAGCGCCGACTTGCTGGGCAACAGCCTCGACCTTTCCCTTGATGCGGATCACCTTCGTTGGCTCGTTCGAAGCATTCGAAGTGATGGTCACACTTTTGTTGATGGGACCCACACGCTTGGTGTCGTACTTCACCTTGATGCTGCTGGTGGTACCTGGCATGATGGGATCCTTATCGCACTGAGGAACAGTGCAACCACATGAACCTTTGCAACGAGAAATGATGAGCGGGTCTGTACCGTCATTGGTGACTGTAAAGACACAGTTTCCATCAGCGCCTTGGTCAATGGTGCCATAATCGTGCACTTCTTTGTCCAGGCTAAGGACAGGACCGTTGACCACTTCTTGGGCTCCGGCAAGGATAAATCCGCCGAAAACAACGGCGAGGGTGAGGAAGACCTTCTTCATAATGAGGGTTGATTGATTTCAACTTTAAAGATAAACCTGTCTTTCTCTTGTTCAGACCAAGGTTAACGCCATTTTAACAGGCTAAATTTGAGGCCGCAACCGCACCGTTCGTTTTCGCCATGGCACAAGACATTCCCTCACAGTACGATCCCACCACCGTAGAAGACCGCTGGACACAAGCCTGGGAAGATGCCAAAGCGTTCCGAAGCGTCCCTGACGAGCGCGAGCCTTACACCGTGGTGATCCCTCCCCCCAATGTGACCGGTGTGCTGCACATGGGGCACATGCTCAACAACACCATCCAAGACGTCTTGGTGCGACGGGCCCGCATGCAAGGCAAGAACGCGTGTTGGGTGCCGGGGACCGACCACGCCTCGATTGCCACCGAAGCCAAAGTGGTGCACAAGCTCCGCGATCAAGGCATCAAAAAATCAGACCTCAGCCGCGATGCTTTTCTTGAGCATGCCTGGGATTGGACGCGGGAACACGGCGGCATCATATTGAAGCAACTCCGCAAACTCGGTGCCAGCTGCGATTGGGAGCGCACCAGTTTTACGCTGGACGATCACTACAGCAAAAGCGTCATCGACACCTTCCTAGATCTGCATGAGAAGGGCCACGTCTATCGGGGCCTGCGGATGGTGAATTGGGACCCTGAAGCCCTCACCGCTGTCAGCGATGAAGAAGTCATCCATACCGAAGAACAGTCCAAACTTCACCACGTCACGTACCAGGTCGAGAACAGCGACGAATGGCTCACCATTGCGACCACCCGCCCGGAAACCATCCTTGCAGACACCGCCATTTGCATTCATCCCGAAGACGAGCGCTACACCCACTTACACGGCAAGCGGGCGATTGTGCCCATCGCTGGACGCAGCATTCCCATCATTCAGGACGAATACGTGGACCGCGAATTCGGCACCGGCTGCCTCAAGGTGACCCCTGCCCACGATCCAAATGACCACGAATTGGGGCAGAAACACAATTTGGAAGTCATTGACATGCTCAACCCCAACGGCACGGTCAATGCCGTCGGAGGTATCTACGAAGGCCAAGACCGGTTTGAGGCGCGCACAACCTTTACCGCAGCGCTGGATGCCGCAGGGCACCTTGTCAAGGTAGAGGAGCACCCCAACAAAGTGGGCCGCTCTGAGCGCACAGGAGCCATCATCGAGCCCCGACTTTCCATGCAGTGGTTCGTCGCCATGGAAGAACTCGCCAAGCCCGCACTCGATCGGGTGATGGACGACACCATTCAATTCCACCCTGCCAAATTCAAAAACAGCTACCGGAACTGGATGGAGAACGTCAAGGATTGGTGCATTTCTCGACAGCTCTGGTGGGGACACCGCATCCCTGCCTGGTACTACGAAGGAGAACCCACATCTGCCGAAGCCAAATTTGTGGTCGCTGCAGACGCAGAAACAGCAGCGAAACTGGCCACTGCAGCCGCTGGCCGCACAATCACCCCCTCGGACCTGCGTCAAGATGAAGATGTGCTGGACACCTGGTTCAGCTCTTGGCTCTGGCCCATCAGTGTATTTGATGGGTTCTATTCCAAAGAGGAAGTCGATTATTACTACCCCACCAACGACTTGGTTACTGCACCGGAGATCATGTTCTTCTGGGTGGCCCGCATGATCATTGCGGGATATGAATACCGCCAGGCACCCCCCTTCAAAAACGTCTACTACACGGGCATTGTGAGGGACAAGCAGGGCCGCAAAATGTCCAAGTCTTTGGGCAACTCTCCCGATCCCATTGAGCTGATGAAGCAATACGGTGCAGACGGCGTTCGGGTCGGTATGCTCCTCACTTCGCCTGCGGGCAACGACCTGCCATTCGATGAGTCTCTCTGCCAACAAGGCCGCAACTTCTCAAACAAAATTTGGAACGCCTTCCGCCTGGTCAAAGGCTGGGAAGTCAGTGAAACCGCAAAGCAACCCGAACATGCGGCTGCCGGCATCCGGTGGTTCGAAGCCCGTTCAGAGCAGGTGCTTGGCGACATCGAGCAAGCCTTCGCTGAATTCCGACTCAGCGAAGCCTTGATGGCCACCTACAAGCACATCTGGGACGACTTCTGTTCCTGGTATTTGGAGCTCGCCAAGCCCACTTATGGAGAGCCTTGTGACCGCGCCACCTATGACGCGACCACCCGGCTGTTCGAGCGCATGCTTTCGCTGCTGCACCCTTTCATGCCCTTCCTCACCGAAGAGGTATCGAGCCTCTTGAAAGTGCGCGAAGCAGGAACATTGTTGTGCAATGCCCCCTTCCCTTCACGCGCAGGGGAACCTGCCGATGACCGTTTGCTCACGGACTTTGAGCTCACCACCCGCATCGTTGCTGAAGTGCGGAGCATTCGTCAAAAGGGTCACATTCCGAACAAGCAAGCTTTGGAACTTCAGGTCATTGTGGATCCCGCAGGAAAGCCCTACCCCGCCAGCCTTGAACCTGTGGTTTGCCACCTGTGCAACGTGTCTTCAGTGGAGCGCATTGAGGAGAAAGTGACGGGTGCCTTTGGCTTTGTAGTGGAAACCCACGAATTCTTCATCCCAGCCGGCGACGCTGTTGACCTGGACGCAGAAAAAGAAAAAATCCAGAAAGACCTCGATTACCAGCAGGGCTTCCTGAACATCGTGCGCAAGAAGTTGAGCAACGAAAAATTCGTCAACGGCGCTCCAGAACAAGTTGTAGCAGCAGAGCGGGCCAAGGAGGCAGATGCCATCGCCAAGATCGAAGTTCTACAGGCCCAACTCGCTTCATTGGGCTGAGCCAGACTGCTTACAAGCCATCGGCCCAATCTCCAGTCTGCTCCAATCTTGATCAACCACAAGGCGGGCTGAATCAGCGCGGCCGGGTCACCCGACTGTCCAAGCTGTACTTCCCTCCTCCCATTAAGGCCAACACCAAATACGGCACCAAGAAGAGCAACGCGTGCTCCTTGTCGCCGATGGGATCACCGGCATGTGCACCAAACGCTGCAACAGCCATGGTAATGGCCGCAGGAATGGACATCCAGCGTGTAAACAACCCCAGCACGATAAAGACTGGAGCCACGAGCTCTCCACAAACCGCAAGGCCCAAAGAAGCCTCCGTTCCAATGCCCATCCAATTGTAAAACTGCACCTCTCCGGCATTCAAACCCTCGATGAGGCGGTTCAACTTTCCCCATCCATGGGGCACCATCAAGCCTCCTGCCCCCAAGCGCAACAACAACAACGAAAGGTCTTTTCTCCAAGCCATGTTTGCAAAGTAGCACCTCAAGGGCAAACGGTTGAAGGAGGCCATTCGACGTTTCGAACGGCCTCCCGTAACCAAAACCTAGAAGCTGTCAGCGGCTTCTCCACGACCAGCTGACAAGGCGAATCTGCAGCATCAACGCCTTGCTCAAACAAAGCCTTCGTGTGCGTCAGCATCCCGTTCACAAACGGCCTTAAAAGCAGAAAGGCGCCCGAGGGCGCCTTTCCAATGTTGTTTGATTGCTGTGATTACTCGCAGTTCTGACCGAAGGATCCGAGCAGGAGCAACAGGTCACCTACCGCAGTAGCTCCGTCGCCATCCAAGTCCGTAGGACAAGGGTTGGCGCCACTGACTTCACAAGTTCCGTCATCAATGGTGGCTGCTGCATTGTAGTTAGAAGCATCTGGGTAAGTACATCCGTATACAATCGCCGTGGCGCAACTTCCGTCGTCTTCTCCGGCAAATGGGTTGTACTCAGCACTGAATGGGTCTGTACAACCAGCGCATGGACCACACTCGCCGAAACAAGATGCATCCAAAGTCATTGGAGCGCTTGCAACTTCCAACATCCGCTGGGAATCGCAGTCGCCAGAGATGTTCTCCGTTGCGGCACCATTGACATAATTGAACTGGTAAGAACCCACACCCAAAATGAGTGAGGTCTCCCAAACACCATAGCCCATCTCGGTCATGCCTGAAGCGGCAAATCCATTGAAGGAGCCTGCAACACCCATGGCACCATCAACGGTGATGTTTGTTGCATTGACGCGGAACACAATCTCAAACTGGCAACTGCCGTCGTCCGTGTTGGCACCTGAGTCAAAGTTCACAGCGTCAGCGTTGGTACAGCCGTTGTAGTTACAAGTACCTGGATCCGTTGCGTTGGCATTGTAGTTGTCTGCAGACTCGTCTTGGCAACCTGCAATCTCCTGGCAGTCGAGGATTTCATCCCCGTCGGTATCCGTGTAGTCACACAGCAAGCTGATGTCACAAGGGTTTGTGAATCCACAAGCCGTTGGGTCACCACAACCTGGCGTAAAGCTGCTCAATGGAGCGGCCCAGAGGTACTGTGGACCCAGAACAGGTACAATCGTCCTCCAAACACCATTTTGCTCTGCGAGCGTCAAAACGTTGCCCGACAGATTTACCGTGAATTGACCTCCACACATGCCCACTGGGGTGTTGCTCGCAATGGCTACAAGATCAAAGAGCAAACCACCTGTGGGGTCGGTCACATTGGACATCACCAAAGGCCCTCCAGTTCCATCGCCGAGGAACACGCCGTTCACTGCAATGTTGGGGTTTACACCGCCGGTGACTTCACATCCACCAGCGAGGGGCTCATTGTCTGTACCAGTCAAGGTGAGACCCACCAACCAGACATTTGTAGCACCCGTAGGCAATGTCGTATCCATGTAATCACATGATCCGTCATCTTCCGTTGCAAAGCCATCATAGTTACATGCGATGACATCGGTACATCCAGGAACGATGAGTGAATTGCCGTCACAGTCAAATCCTTCGGCAGCATAATCACAAGAGCCATCGTCCGTGGTAGCCAAGGCGCTGTAGTTACAAGCTGACTCATCATTACAACCAGGTCCGAGGGCTGCAACACCGAGGCTAACCGCCAAACGGGGTGCAGTGTAGTTGGTCACCTCGTTGATCCAAAAGGCCGCTTCAGCAGGACCCATCGTTGGGTTCAATGTCAACTGAGTCGCAGCAATGTTGGTGCCGTTTTGGCTGTCCACGAACTCCGTCGTAGCCACATCCCACCACTGCCATGGAGCACCGTCAAAAGGCTCAGTAGGCGCACCGTCAACGTAGTTGTTGAGCACAGGATAAAGACCATCCCAGCCTTGGTTGCCGTAACCAACCGCAGGGTCGGGCAATCCAATCTCTGCAAAGACGGCATTGTTATTGGTCGCAAAGCCATTGATCTCAGCGTGAACATCAAACGCTCCACTGACCTCTACTACAGGCTCGTTGGTTGTTGGAACCACCAAAACACCAGTGGTGTATGGGGCGAATTGATCGTGAGGACCGTGGAAGCTGACCATGGGAACATCACCTTCATCCAACCAGTCCAAATCTCCAAGGGCACCACCCAAGTTCATCTGAAAGTCAAAGTCTGAGCTGTAGCCAACGTGGTTGGCCAAACACAATGGGAAGCCACCAATTTCCGCAGGAGCGAAACCATTTGATGTAGCATCGGGGTTACCGTGCACGTCTTCGATGACCATTGGAATTTGTTCTCCTGAGCCTGGATCGTACCAGAACTTGGCAATGGGGACACCGGCATCATCCAAGATGATGTCATTGTAACTGGAGATGCCAGCTGAAGCGAGGGTGATGTAACCACCCGTACCCTCTCCAAACATGGCGATCTTGTTGTCGGCAACACCATAAGGGTTACCACTTTCGGCAATGCTCTTGCGGAAGAAACGCACTGCAGTACGGCTGTCCTGAACACCGCGATAAGCCGCTTGAATCAGCTGCAAAGTGCGCTCATCCTGAGTCCCTGCCAAAGCATTCCAACCCAGACGATAATCACAACTTGCGACAACGTATCCTTTCTTGGCAAATTCGGTGCACAGGGCGACCGCGCAAGAGTCAGTGCGGTTACCAACGGCACTTCCGTTTACATACTGAGGCAAGAAGTTTCCTGTGTGGAAATACAAGATCAAAGGACGGTCTGACTCGGTATCACCAACAGGCTCATAAATGTCACAAATCAAATCTTCCGCTGCAGGGGGAGCACCTTGCAATGCGGGAATCACCGTGATGTTGTTGCCGTAGACCACACCTGAAGTCACCTCTACATCGGTGAATACCTCATCAACGTAACGCACACCATTGCTGTTGATTTGACCTTCGGACAAAACACCGAGCGCCAATCCCATTCGGGGGCTGTTGTAATCCACGATCTGGTCAATCCAGAACATCGCTTCAGCCTCACCCATGGTGGGGTTCAAAGTCAATTGGGTAGCAAGAATTGTGGTGCCGTTGGCATCATCATAAGCCTGGACAGCATCCTCGCTGAACCACTGCCATGGTGAGCTGTCAAAGGGCTCAGTCGCGGCTCCATCTACATAACTGTTCAAAACGGGGAAAAGACCATCCCAACCGTTGTTGCTTTCTGAAGCGGCATCAGCGATGTCTGCGTCTGCAAACACCGCGTTGTTGTTTGTCGCGTACCCGTTGATCTCTTGGTGGACATCATAAGCACCGCTCACTTCCACAACGGGCTCGTTGGTGGTAGGAACGATCAATACCGCAGTCTCATAAGGAGCGAATGGGTCGTGAGGACAATGGAAACTCACCATGGGAACATCTCCCTCATCCAACCAATTGAGGTCACCCAAGGCACCTCCAAGGTTGAATTGGAAATTGAAGTCGGAATCATAACCAACGTGGTTGGCCATGCACAATTGAATTCCACCGGATGAGGCAGGAGCATAGGCATCATTGGTAGCATCTGGATTGCCATGAATGTCCTCTACGACCATGGGGATTTGTGAACCTGTTCCTGGATCATACCAGAACTTCGGAATGGGGACACCTGTATCGTCAAGGATGATGTCATTGTAGCTGCTGATGCCAGCAGAAGCCAAGGTGATGTATCCACCTGTTCCATCTCCACCCAATCCAATTTTGGTGTCGTCGATGCCGTAAGGGTTGCCGTCATCCGCAACTGACTTGCGGAAATAACGAACAGCTGTTCTGCTGTCTTGCACACCACGGTAGGCGGCTTGGATCAATTGAAGTGTCCGCTCCTCTTGGGTGCTCGCGAGTGCGTTCCAACCGACGCGGTAGTCAACACTGGCCACGACGTACCCCATTTTGGCGTAACGCGTGCACAGCTCCACAATGGCGCTGTCCGTTTTGGTTCCCTGGGCTCCACCGTTCAAATAAACAGGCAGGAAGTTTCCAGTGTGGAACATCAGCAACAGCGGACGGTCAGACTCCGTGTCACCTGTAGGCTCATACAAGTCCAGTACCAGAGGCTGCGCAGCAGGTGGTAGGCCTTGTAGGGCGGGGATGATGGTAATGTTTGTACCGTATTGAATGTTGGAGGATACAGTGACATCACTGAAAACCTCGTCGAGATACCGGGTCTGTGCACCGGCAGTAAGGCAAGCGAAAAACGCTACCAAAAGGAGACAAGTTTGCTTCATGGTTTGGTCCCAAAGTTGAGAGGGTAAGATAGGAAAGCGCGAATGAGTGTGTATGAATTACACGCTGCATTCCACGCATTCCCAATCAAGAAATTTGTAAACGCTAAAATTCAATCTTTTGTACTGACTTCATAAAGAAGGCTGATGTACGCTAAACGGCCAACCGAAGGCCCGCCATAAGCCTCTATATGCCAGTTCTTCAATACGTTAGACGCACCCGCCTTGACCGTCATATTGAGCTGGTCAATGTGAGCATTCGCCTGAATGTCCAACAAATCAAACGTGGGCACATACCCTGTGAATTGAGGTGAACCCTCAAAAACAAAGCCCTGAACCCACTTATAATTCACGCCGAAACCCCATGTACTTGCTTCACGCAACCGGAGGTCCCTGGTGCTAACGCCAAAATTGTACTTGTGCTCGGGTGTATTAAAGGCTGGAATGATGGGATCGTTTTCGTCGGTTTTGACCAAGCGGTTCCAGCTGTAGTTTCCGGATATCATCCAATTGTCCCCGACATACCAATTGGCTCCCAAAGAAGCACCTGTGGTTCTGACATCATTGATGGAGTTGGCCGCATACCGGTAAACGTCGATGCCTGTAACAGCCTCTGGAAAGGAGGGGTTCTGGAACAGGACATCGAGGCCAATGTTGTATCCGATAAAGTTGGTGTACTGGCTGTAATACCAGCTTCCATCCAAGTACAGCTTGTCCCACAGAGTGGTCCTGTATCCGACCTCAACGGACTTGACCTGTTCTGGCTGCAAGGGTGCAATATTGAAAAACTGCATGGTATCGAGGTTTCCAAATGGCAGGCCTGCCGCACTTGAAACGCTGTTCCTATAATCCACAAAACTGTCAATGGTAACCAAACTGTCACGTCCGTTCAGGTTGCCCACCAGCGTGGCTGGACCCACATCGAGATAGAGGTATTGGTCTGCCAATGTGGGATTGCGCAAAGCGCTTGAAAAACTGAGCCGGAAGTAATCCTGCTCCCGCGGCTGCCAAACCAAAGAGGCCGCCGGAGAGAATACCCAGTCGAAGTTTTGGTTCTTGTCTGCACGAATGGTCGCCGTCGTAATGACCTTGTCCTCGGCAAACCGCTTTCTCGCTCCTGCATAGAGCCCATACTCCTGATTGGTGATGACCACTCCTGCTGTATCGCTGAAGATGGTGCCATCACTGTTGGGCGTATACCGGCGGAAATTGCCGCCCACCCTGATTTCTTCGAAGCCTGTGGGCTTGAAGGTGCGCTCACCGTGCATGTGGATCAAGCTCGAACGGTCATAGAACCGGGTTCCCCCCTCTCCTTCGTTGTTCTTCAGGGCCGTGATCCGATCAAACGCCTCTTGAAATTCAGGGCTTCCGGGCTCAAGGTGCCCCAGTGGCTCGAGGGACACGTCGCTCAAGCCAGCATAACCATTGTTGGTCCAGTCCTGAACCAAGTTGTGCCAGTCCGTGAGGTTGGTCTGGTTGTTTGCAAACCAAGCAGAAATGCTATCTGGGGGAATGGTGAACGTTGGAAATGATCCAGAAGTGTCCAAAATGCCCTCCGGCCATGTGCCTCCGATCAACGGCGAGATGCTGTCCACCCAATAGCGGTAGTACACTTTGGAATAACTGTAATCGCTTCGGGTCTCCTCCTGCAGCCGCAATGCAGTCGCATACGGGTCATAACTGTTGCCCGCATCTTCACTGGTTCGGTAAGCCCTAAAAAACCACTTTCCAGGCTTGGACAATTGAATCTTGTGCTGGTAGAACTCAATGTCACGCAGCGAGAAGCGGTTGTCGCCTTGGTACACCGTTGTGCCAAAACCGCTATTGAACCCATACACCAATTCAGCGGACTCGTATGTCTTTTCGGGCTGCAGCCTCACATGAAGGGCCGTGGAAACCTTGAGGTTTTTGGTGCCGTAATCGACCAGTTCGCCCTCCTTGTATCCGGTGCGGTAAAAAGACCCCAGTCCACGGGCATTGGTGCTGTTGTCTCCACTGTAATCAAAGACCGTCTTGTACTCATCTCCATAGATGTTGACCGCATCAAATCGACCTGGGTTGGTGGCGTCTACATTGGATCCATCCACCGGATTGTAGTTGTCAGCCACCCAGTCGTCTGCGCTAAAGCGAAAGGCATTAATCTTGAATCCGAGGACAGGATTGCCTTCTGCGTTTTCGATGTAATCCGCGTAACGGAAACCCGATTCGGTCAGGTTGCGCTCACCCAACTTGGCACTGACAGCCACTCCGGGAAAACGAAAGGGGGACTTTGTTTCCATGGAGATGACCCCGTTAAATGCGCCAGGTCCATAGAATGCACTGCTGGCTCCCGCAACGATGTCCACCTTCATAACATCGAGCTCAGGTGCCCCCAAGAAGTTGCCCAACGAGAAGTTCAAGCCTGGACTTTGGTTGTCCACCCCATCAATCAATTGAAGAGAACGCACAGGCGATGTACTGTTAAATCCACGGGTATTGATGATCTTAAATCCAAGCGACGCACTGGTCATGTCCACCCCTTTGAGGTTGCCGAGACCTTCGTAGAAATTGCCACTGGGGGCTTCTCTAATGGCCAGAACATCCATGGACTCGACTGTGAGGGGGCCCTGTTTCTGACGCTCATCGATCCTGGAACCCACGACCTCTGCTTCTTCCATCAAAACCGCGTCCGGCTGAAGTGAAACGCGCACGTCATTCTCCGTGGTTTTCACATCAACAGTCAGCATGGCGTAACCGATAAAGCTGATGTTCAGCCGAACCGGCAGCGCATCCACTTCCAATCTGAAACGGCCATCAAAATCTGTAGAAGTTCCCGTTGAAGTGCCCTGCACCACGACACCTGCAGCAAAAACGGGGCCCCCAGTTTCACCATCGATGACTTGACCTTTGACCACCTCTTGGGCGAACGTCGTCAATGACAAGAGACTCAGCATCAGGCATACAGCCCAGTATTGGAGGCGCATCTGGCACATTTTTAGATGGAATCAATAGCGGTTACTTACCACCCTTCGAGAATAGCGTCAGGCAATATGCGACGAAATCACGGGGCAATCCCTGCAATAATGCCCACGAGATATTGACCATCGACCACCACTTCGTCCCCGACGACCAGTTTGCGGCGCCGGCGAGACTCAGGTTCTCCGTTCACGGTCACCCGCCCCTCATCTACCGTCCATTTGGCCTCTCCGCCTGTGGCGCACAAGCCCGTTGCCTTTAGCAATTGAAGCAGGTCGATGTAAGGCTTCCTAAGGGAAAGCTCGATGCGTTCCACGGTCAGCGCAAATCGGGGAAGGACGTGGGGTCATCCTCCGAGATCATGGCGTATGCCCGTTCCACGATGTCTTCGACCGATGGCTTGGAGAAAAAGTCTCCGTCACTGCCATACGCCGGCAAATGCGGCGCGGCAGATAACGTCTGTGGAGCGGCGTCCAAATGCGACCACATATCGCCTGACGCCATAGCGCGTTCCATCATATATGCAGTGGCTCCTCCAGGAACGTCTTCGTCTACGAAGAGCACCCTATGGGTCCGAGCAACGCTCCCCACAATGGTTCCTGTCAAATCAAACGGCAGCAGGGTCCGGATATCCACCAATTCAACCTCAATACCAAGCTCTGCCAACCGGTCAGCCGCAACAACACACAGATTAAAGGTGCTCCCGTACGACACCACTGTCAAGTCAGTACCGGAACGCACCACTTCAGGTTGGCCCAGAGGAATCCTGAAGGCACCAGCATTCAGCGGCTTGCGCTCTTTGTTCCTGTATCCGTTCAAGCACTCCACCACCAAAGCCGGCTCTCCTGCAGCCATCAAGGTGTTGTACATCCCCGCCGCTTCCGTCATGTTGCGGGGGACGCAAACGTGCATCCCTCTCACGCTGTGCACAATGGCGCCCATGGGGCTCCCCGCATGCCAAATTCCTTCGAGTCGGTGGCCCCGTGTACGGATGATGAGCGGAGCACGCTGGGCCCCTGCACTGCGGTAGTGTACCGTCGCTAAATCGTCCCGCATGATCTGCAGGGCGTAATAGAGGTAATCGAGGTATTGGATTTCAGCAATTGGTCGAAGCCCACGCATAGCCAGTCCAATGCCTTGCCCTACAATGGTGCATTCCCGGATTCCTGTATCGGAGACCCGGTCTTCACCAAAGGCATCCTGCATGCCTTCCATCGACTGGTTCACACCTCCGATGCGGCCTGTGTCCTCGCCAAATGTGAGCAATTCCGGATACTGCTCAAAGAGGGCTTGAAAGTTGTCGCGGAGGACCAGGCGGCCATCCACCATCTCCTCTCCAAGCTCTGGAGCAACAGGCTCCACCTCGGTCGCATCGTGCCTCCCGCTGGCGTGCAGTCCACCTCCAAACAAGGCGCCACAACGTTTCTCTTGAACTTCCAACCAACGCAACAGCGCTGTACGCTGCTCGGAAGGTTGTCCAGCTGTTGCGTGCAAAGCCTGCCGCACCGTCACGTGGACGTCTCGTCGGATGGGGTCCGCTACGGCCTCCAATGCCGCGCCTTGCGCTTCACAACCGGGGACATTCTTCAGCAACTCCACAGCCGTCGACCGCTCACCATCTAATGCAGTGCGAACCGCCTTCCAAGCAGACTTCTGCTCTCCACGCACCCATTGCTTGGCCTCAGTGCGGATGGCCTCTAATTCAGACTCTGTCGCCGCCCCTTCCATTTCCAGAAAGCGCCCCAACTGGCGGATACAGTCAAATTCTTGCGCCCACGCCAGGCGCTCTGCGGTTTTGTACCGTTCGTGCGAACCGCTCGTACTGTGGCCTTGCGGCTGGGTGCACTCTTCGACGTGCACCAAAACAGGCACATGACGTTCCCGACAGATGTTGACCGCCCGCTCATAGGTGAGCAGCAACGCAGGGTAATCCCAAGCCCTCACTTTAAAAATCACGATTCCTCCACCGGGCAATTCAGCTTCAGATTCAGCGATGGAAACCCCTCCATCTCCGACACCACCCGGCTCAGAACCGTAGGCCATGCCTGCCAGGGCTTGTGAAATGCTCTCCCTCGCTGTTTGATACTTCTTGGGGACAGAGATTCCGTAACCATCATCCCACACACTCATGCACAGTGGGACCCCCATCACTGCAGCAGCATTCATGGTCTCCCAAAACATCCCCTCGGAAGTGCTCGCATCACCTATGGTACCAAAAGCAACCTCGTTTCCGTCTCTCGAGAAGCCTTTGATTTTAAAGCCCTCTTTTTTCATCGCTTTACCGCGGGCACGAAAGTGCTTACTGGCGTGTGCCAACCCCAAAAGGCGGGGCATCTGGCTTGCCGTGGGCGAGAGGTCAATGGAGCTGTTGGGCTGCTTGGTCAAAGGCAAGAAATCCCCTTGTCCATCGACCATGCGGGACCCGAAATGACCATTCATTTGACGGCCTGCCGTCATGGGTTCACGCTCGGGATGGGTATCGGCATAAAGCTGGGCGAAGTACTGCTCCACACTCATGAGGCCCAAGACCATCATTAACGTTTGATCTCGGTAGTATCCACTTCTGAAATCGCCATCTCCAAATTGACGGGCGAGGGCGAGTTGGGCCACCTCTTTGCCATCTCCGAAGATGCCAAACTTGGCCTTGCCCGTGAGGACTTCCTTGCGGCCCAACAAGGACGCCTCTCTGCTGATGCAGGCCAGACGGTAGTCATTCAGAGCGACCTTCCTGAGGTCCTCTCCAGTTTCAAGCGCGAGTGTATCTCCCATAAGCATTGATGGTGCGACGCGAAGGTACCGCGAAGCGAGAGTTCAGGAAATGTCTCCTGAAATGGCCTGCCAAATCTGGTCTTTTAACCGGTCCAAACCTTCTCCGGTCACCGCACTGAAATAGTGGTGGTCCAATGACCCCAATTCTGCGGTCACTTCCATGCGCAATTCAGCATCGAGCAGATCGCATTTGCTGATGGACAAGATGCGGTCCTTTTGCAGAAGCTCTGGATTGTACTGTTCCAATTCACGCAACAACACCCGATATGCCTCGGCAATGTCATCGGCATCACCCGGCACCAAAAAGAGCAAGACCGCGTTGCGTTCAATGTGACGCAAAAACCGGAGGCCCAGCCCTTTTCCTTCATGTGCACCTTCGATGATACCCGGAATATCGGCCATGACAAAACTGCGGTCTCCGCGATAGGCCACCATCCCCAAATTGGGACGAATGGTCGTAAACGGGTAATCGGCGATTTCTGGCTTAGCCGCACTCACCACACTCAATAAGGTCGACTTGCCCGCATTGGGAAATCCCACCAGGCCAACATCAGCGAGCAACTTGAGCTCCAAGATTCGCCAAACTTCTTGGGCATCCTCACCCGGTTGCGCATAGCGCGGCGTCTGGTTCGTGGGCGATTTGAAGTGGTCGTTGCCAAGCCCTCCTCGGCCACCCGGAATCAACACCCATTCTTGGCCTTCCTCCGTGATTTCACCGACGATTTCTTTGGTGTCTGCATCTCGAACTACTGTCCCAATGGGCACGTCCAGAAACTCGTCCTTGCCATCGGCACCATGTCTGCGGTTCGCACCTCCTGACTCGCCATGCCCCGCCTTGATGTGCTTGCGGTACTTCAGGTGCAACAAGGTCCAATTTTGGGAATTCCCCCTAAGAATCACGTGGCCTCCGCGGCCTCCGTCCCCTCCGTCAGGACCTCCCTTGGAAGTCATGCGGTCTCGGTGCATGTGCGTACTCCCCGCTCCTCCCTTTCCAGATCGGCAGCACAGCTTTACGTAGTCGACGAAATTCTCGCTTGCCATTGAATCAGGGGCTCAGGATAGGCCCTTGATGGCTGCAGAAAGACGTTCGAAAATCTCCTCCATGCCACCCACGCCTTGCACTCCTATGTACTTGTTCTGGAACCGGTAGTGTTCAGCTACAGGAGCCGTCTCTTCATTGTAAACGTCAATCCGCTTTTGGATCACGAGGGGATCGGCATCATCTACCCTTCCGCTGGTCTCGGCCCTTTTCGCCAAACGCGTCCTCAACTCTTCTTCAGGGACTTCCAGCGCCAGCATGGCCGAAATCGCATGCCCCTTCCCTTTCAGAAACGCATCCAATGCCTCTGCTTGCGCCGTCGTTCTGGGAAAGCCGTCAAAAATGAACCCTTTGGCATCAGGGCTGGCATTCACCGAGTCCTCCAACATTTCAATCGTCACGCCATCCGGTACAAGTTGGCCCTTGTCCAAATAAGACTTGGCGAGTTTCCCCAATTCCGTGGCTCCCTTAATGTTGGACCTGAAAATGTCACCGGTCGAGAGGTGTACAAACCCGAAATGATCAACCAAAAAGGCGCTCTGGGTGCCTTTTCCCGCGCCAGGAGGGCCAAATAGGACAATGTTCTGCATGGACAGCGAAGATAGCGCTGCCCCCGTTCGCAGAAACACCAACCCCAGCGTCTATCTGACAAGAATATCTCGAATAAAAGTGGCCCCCTCCGCACAACACAGAGTCCATCCACGAAACGTCTATAAACTCCTACCGACGAAATGTCAATTTTCATCGATAGACATAATTATACATTGAAAATGCCCATATAAAGTTTGTTTTCGGCATATATAAATAGACTAATCGGTTCAATTTTTGGTCTCCATGCGCTTGACCTTATCTACAATGTTCTCACATCGCCACCTTATAATGTTGCTGTTGTTGTCTATTTCTGCCCCAATGTGGAGCCAGGAATCGGACAGCTTCCTTTCATTCGAACCTTCTGAATTGAGTCCCGCTCAATTGGAAATGTTGACTGACTTTGAAGTCGAAATCGACACGGTCCAAGAGAACATAGGCATCCTACTTGATGCTGACTTGACAGGATTCAGCACCTACCGTATTTACATCACCACTAGCACACAAGATGACAAGGTCTCCAGCATCTATGGCAACGTAAATGAGCCCATGACGATTGAAACTTCAGGCAGTTTCTTTCAATCATCACCCCTCGGCGGCACAACACCTGCGGGCATTGTGGAGGCCCTTTGGGGTTCTTATCCCTCCAATGAATTTGACAGTTTTGTCACGATTGGAATTGACCAACCAGCATCGAATTCTCAAGGTCAGTCTGACATCACAATTTTAGAGTCCGGGAACGACTCATGGGTTGCCAACTTTGAGCCAGAGGACGACTCTAACGGGTCGAGTTTTGAAATCAACGATCTCACTGGGGGCGGATGGTTCACTTTGCCAAGCGCAACGAACGGGATTGGTGGACCCGCTCAACGTGTTTTGATCGCGCAATTGACCACAGATGGTGACTTGTCAGGCAACATCAACGCTCAAATTTTCCTCGACGGTGACAACATCAACGGAACGGTGTACTTGCCTTTCACACTTTCCAATCCAGGTTGTACTGACAACTTGGCTTGCAACTATGACGAAACAGCAAACAGCGACAACGGCTCTTGCGTCTTTGCAAATGAGCCTTGCGAAACATGTGATGGTGGCCTCGTGGCCTCCAATGACAGCGACAGCGATGGCATCTGTGACGACATAGATACTTGCGAAGGCACGCTTGACGCTTGCGGCGTATGCAACGGCCCCGGTGAAACTTTCGAATGCGGTTGCGATGACATCGCCGACGGTGCCTGCGATTGCGCGGGCAACCAGTTGGACGCCCTCGGCGTCTGCGGTGGCGACTGCGCGGCTGACACCGACGGT
>Ga0206129_10000816_pt1 | contig 45550 bp, 41 predicted proteins | sample Helgoland_Spring_8_FD_148616 | JGI IMG/M metagenome (GOLD analysis project Ga0206129, IMG submission 148616) | Pelagic subsurface seawater microbial communities from Kabeltonne, Helgoland, North Sea - Helgoland_Spring_Bloom_20160502_2 | ecosystem: Environmental > Aquatic > Marine > Epipelagic ...
CTGTACATGTACTAGAATTCATGTTATCCCAATTGATAACCGCTCTAGAATGAATGATACCATCAACAAATAAACCTGTTGGTGCATCTTCAGTACATAAAGTAGAATAAGTACAAGAACCATCATCAATACAAGCTAAAGGATCATAATTTGTAGCAAGTGAATCTAAACATCCAACAAGTCCATAGCAAGAACCGTCATCTATTGTAGCATTAGGATTATAATTACAAGAAGTTGGTCCAGTACAACCATAAATAACATTTACAGAAAAGATTACTGTATCAGAAATAATAGGATAAATTGGTTGATGATTATTATCAAATAAAGTAAAAATAACTTCATAGCTGCCATTTGCTAAATTAGGAAGTAAAATGCTTGTGATATCATAATGTGGAGTCATAACTCCGTTTACGTAATAGTGAATATGACCATCATATCCAGAATTAGGAGTGCCAATAGTAAAATTACTAACTGTAAAATCAACATTCACATTATTTGTTGTGATAATTTCATAATCTGTAAAAGGATATGTAATTGTTATATCAGGATATAGACAAGAACCATCATCTAAATTAGCAAGGCTATCATAATTTAATGCGGTTGGATCTGTACAACCATAAGAATTGGCAATAATCACCCCAACCATTCCACTAGATGCATGTGGCTGGCAAACATAGTAATATGTTTGTGCATTAGTTGGTATATGTATTCCTGATGCCCCATATCCGAAACTGAAACCTCCATTTGAAGTATTACCTCCTGAAAGAAATATAGAATAATCAACTTCTACAGCATTATGGTACTGGCCTAAAATAAAATGTATAGTATCTCCTACATCACATATTACAGTGTCAGGAGAAAAAGTCATTCCAAGAGTTTTTATAGTATAAGATGTGAAATCACAACTACCATCATCTATAGTAGCTGATGAATCATAATTAACAGCTGCTAAATCTGTACATCCGTATATAGGTGGCCATGATGCAATGGCATTATCTAATAATCCTTCAATTGTTGAAGCAGAAGTAGAAGTTATGCAATTTGTACAAATTGTAGTATACGATCTATCAGGATAAACAACATAATAAGTTGGTGTGTAACTCATTTGATAGTTAATTAAATAAGGAGTTACATCATTTGCGATAGGGAATGCGACATTATAAGTGTTAGCAAAATTAGCTACAGCAGCACTATCTGTTGAGCCATTAACTTCTAAACCTAAAAATCTAGCGGAATTATTACCTGAAGGACCATTAGTTAAATAAGAGTTCTCTGTTCCAACAGCATGCATTACACAATGGCCACAAGTTACACTCAAAAATTCTAATACTGTAACATAACCACTGTCAAGGTAATTATATAGCTCATGTGAGTTTCCATTTAAATCAGTTACTGTAAAATTAGGCGCGTATCCAATTCCATTTAACAAACCCGTTTGAGCTTTTACAAAGAGTATATTAATTAAAAAAAATAAAGTAATTAGCTTTTTCATATTATTATAATTTATTTCTAGCGAAACTACAAAAAAAACAGAAAATATTTTAGAAACATTTTATTCAATCATAATTTTTTCTTTAGAATCCTCATTTCACAGATATAAAAATAGGATTATTGTTTTAACTTTAGTTATAATGTCAAAATAGCTGTAACATACTCAAAGTATAAAGCCATATGTATTCGCATTTATTTATATGTTTATAATTCATCTCATTTTATGAAAACTGACATTCTGTCCTTAATATTAGCTTTGGCACAGTTTTAGCTGTAATAATTATTAAATTTATAAATTAGCTGTATGAAATTTTAGAATTATAAACATGAATGATATCAATAAGTTAGAAAAAGAAAAGTTATTACAATTGCTAGAATGCAATATAGAAGAACTAGACATTTTAATTAGAAAGTCTAGTGAAATACCACAAGAATCGGATAATAGCTATGATATTTTACTAAAAATATTACAGCAAGGTTTTAACATTAGAGAAGCTGTGTTAGCAGGTATTACTATTGGTGAAACATTAGGATATGAGAAAGCAAAATTAAAAATGGAAGAGGAAATTAAGGAAAAGCTATATAGAGCTTTTAAAAATAGTCAATAATATAAAAAATAAAAAAATGAAAAAACAAGGAAACATTAACGTTACAAGTGAGAATATATTCCCGATAATTAAACAATTTTTATATTCCGATCACGAGATCTTTTTAAGAGAACTTGTTTCTAATGCAGTAGATGCAACCCAAAAAATGAAGACTCTGACAACAATTGGAGAGTTGAAAACAGATATAAACAACTTAAGAGTTGAAGTAATTTTAGATAAAATGAATAAAACTATTACTGTTAGGGATAACGGTATAGGAATGACATCAGAAGAAATAGATAGATACATCAATCAGATTGCATTTTCTGGCGCTGAAGAGTTTGTTAATAAATATAAAGATGCTGATACGAAAAATTCAATTATTGGTCATTTTGGACTTGGGTTCTACTCAGCATTTATGGTCGCTAAAGAGGTTGAAATAATCACAAAAAGCCAAAAAGTAAATAGCAAAGCGGTTAAATGGATCTGTGATGGATCTCCAAATTTTACGATGGAAGAAGCTAAGAAAAAAACTAAAGGCACTGATATTATATTACATATTTCAGATGATTCAACAGAGTTCTTAGAAGAGAGTAGAATTTCAAATATTTTAAATAAATATTGCAAGTTTCTTCCAGTTGAGATTAAATTTGGCACTAAAACTCAGAAAATAGATCACCCAAAAGGCAAGAAAGATGAGAAAGGAGCTATTATTAAAATTGAGGAAACGACAGATAACATAATAAATAATACCAAACCTGCTTGGGTAAAATCACCCTCAAATCTAAAAGATGAGCATTATAAATCTTTTTATAAAGAATTATACCCAATGGAGTTGTCTGATCCATTATTTAATATTCACTTGAATGTTGATTTCCCTTTCAAACTTACTGGTATTTTATATTTTCCAAGATTAAAAAACAATCTAGAAGTACAAAAAAACAAAATAAATCTCTACAGTAACCAAGTATTCATAACTGATAATGTTGAGAACATTGTGCCTGAATTTTTAACTCTTCTACATGGTGTAATAGACTCACCAGACATACCTCTAAATGTTTCAAGATCATATCTTCAGGCTGATGGGAATGTAAAGAAAATAGCAAGTCATATCACTAAGAAAGTCGCTGATAAATTATCACGAATGTTTAAAAAAGACAGAGAAGATTTTGAAAAAAAATGGGATAATGTGAAAGTCTTTATTGAATACGGAATGTTAACTGAACAGAAATTTTATGATAAGGCAAAAGAATTTTCGCTATATAAAAATACAGATAACAAATATTATACATTTGTGGATTTTTTAGATAAAGTAAAAGACTCTCAAAAAGATAAAAATGGGAAAACAGTTATTCTATACACAAATGATGCTAAAGAACAGCATAGTTTTGTAAAAACAGCCACAAACAAAGGCTATGAAGTACTTGAGCTAGGAGGGCCTTTAGTCAGTCATTTAATTTCTAGAATAGAAGCGGACAATAAAAATGTTCAATTTGCTAGAGTAGATGCAGAAATCATAGATAAATTAATTGAGAAAGAAGAATCTAACTTATCTAAGTTGTCTGAAAAAGAACAAGAAAAATTGAAGACAATTTTTGATGATGAAATTGAAAAAGAAAAATTTACTGTTCAAATACAGAATATGTCATCTACTGACTCACCTGTTGTTATAACACAAAGTGAATTTATGAGACGGATGAAAGAGCAACAGCAGTTATCTGGTGGTGGAGGGATGCAGATGTTTGGGTCTATTCCAGAATCATATAACCTAGCTGTAAATTCAAATCATGAACTAATTATCAATATTCTTAAACAAAAGACAAAAAAGAAAAGAACAAATTTAGTTAATCAAGTACTTGATTTAGCTTTATTATCTCAAGGAATGTTAAAGGGTGAAGATCTTACTTCATTTATTGATAGAAGTGTAAATTTAATTAAGTAAACTATAATATCTTAGGTTTCTAAGAAATCAATTCATTAGAGACATGCGTGAATTTATATTTATATAATAATTCTTATCTAATTTAGTTATAAGAATATACTAATTAATATAAAAAAATGAAAAAATACAAAGTCTTATTATATGTTTTATTAGGTATATTTCTCTCATTCTTCCTACAAGACATATTGTCAAAAAAAACCTATGCATCTGATTCTAATGAAAACAAGAATTATAAAGTTGAAGAAAACAATAGACCAAATTTTATTACAGCTTCAGAGCAAGCTATCCAAGCAGTAGTTCATATAAAATCTAAATATATTAGTAATGAGGTATATGGCTACTATGACCCTTTTTATGGAAAAAGATTTTTTAATCAACCAAAAGAGAATATTGCAAGTGGCTCAGGTGTAATCATCTCAGAAGATGGATATATTATTACTAATAGGCATGTGATTAATAACTCTGAAGAGATAGAAGTAGTGTTAAATGACAAAAGAACATATAGCGCTAAAATCTTAGGAGAAGACGCTAATAGTGATTTAGCACTACTAAAAATTGACGAAAATAAACTACCATTTTTAAAATTCGACAACTCAAATCATCTAAGAGTTGGGGAATGGGTATTGGCAGTTGGAAATCCATATAATCTTAATTCTACTGTAACTGCAGGCATCATAAGCGCAAAGTCTAGAAAAATTAATATACTTAATGATGGAGGTATTGAATCATTTATTCAAACAGACGCAGCAATAAATTCTGGAAACTCTGGAGGTGCACTTGTAAATATCGATGGTAATTTGATTGGAATAAACACAGCAATACAATCTAAAACAGGATCATTTAGTGGTTATGGGTTTGCTATTCCTTCAAATATGGCAGAAAAGATCATAAATGATTTAAAATTATACGGAGAAGTACGTAGAGCATATATTGGAATTCATATTACTGATATAAATATGCAGATAAAAGAAGATTTAAAACTAAAGGGGCTCGAAGGTGTTCTTATCTCAAAAGTATTAGAAAATAGTGCAGCAGAGCTCGCTGGCATCAAGGATCTAGATGTAATATTAGAAATAAATGGCATTAAGGTTAATTCAACTAGCGAATTACATGAATTAATCATTCAATTTAATCCAGGTGATAAAATCAATTGTACTATTCAAAGATTAGAACAAATTGAGACATTAACTCTCTCTTTAAAATCTTAAAAAAACTTTAATACTGGAACCATAAGCTCTACAAACAATAAACCCACTAAATTGATTGGTTTTTTATTTAAAAGGATTAGTAGCCCAGATATTAAGTTCATTAACAAAACCTCTATCATCCATCTCAATAGCAGAAATTATAGAATGTGATATTTCTTTTGGAGTTAACTTACTATCAACATCCTCTCTCTCTACTCTTTTAGAGTTGCCAAAAGCAGTTGTAACTTCACTAGGGTTAACTTGGCAAACTCTAATATTATGAGGTCTTAATTCAGCTTGCCAACACTGAGTTAAACATCTGACAGCAAATTTTGAAGATGAGTAAATACTACCGTTTTTATATCCTTTTAAACTTGCTGTAGAGCCAATATTAATAATAGTTCCATAAGATTCTTTAATCATAGAAGGAATAATTTCTTTGGTAAATAAAGCAAGCCCAAAAACATTTACATTAAATACTTTTAAGAAATCATCTATGTTTAATTCATTAATAGATTTTCTAACTCCAATACCAGCATTATTTATTAAAGCATCTACCCTCCCACCTAAAATATCAATACATTTTTTTGCATTCGACTGCATATTGTCATGATCAGAAATATCAAACTCAATGATTTTAGATCCAGTATAGTTCTTGGCTTCGATTAATCTGTCTTCTGATCTTCCAGTGATTAACACATTTGCTCCTTTTTTAACTAAATCTTTAGCTGTTTCCTTTCCAATTCCAAGACTACCTCCAGTTATTATAATATTTTTTCCTTTTACATTCATCTTTTAATTATTTAGGCTACAAACTTAGTCAATAATTTCTAAAATGATTCGAGCTAAGGACCGAGTGGTGGTCCAATAAAGAAACCCACTCAAATAAGTGAGTTTTTATTATATGAAATGAAGAGATTTATCCACATCAATCTTGATAAGAAATAAACCACTGGAGAGAGAATTATTATCAAAAACGAGATTATAGAAATCTGAATAAAAATATCCATCTCTTTATTATATATATATATGATTAGCCACGCTAATATTCCAACAAAAACTGTAAGACCATAACTGACATACATTGCACCATACCAAAATCCTGGCTCTATCTCATATTTTAAATTGCAATTTTCACAAGAACCTATATCCCCCCCATTTTTAATGAGTATGTTCTTATAAGGGTTGCTTTGTGGCCAGAATTTATCAGATTGACATCTCGGACAACAATTATAAATAATACTATATAGTTTATTTCCCTTTTTGATTATTCTAAACATAGAGCAAAATTAAGCAATATTTCTAGAAAAAATTCAAAATATGAAGCAAGAGGTCCTCCAAAATACACCCACTACATTTAGTGAGTTTTTATTTATTCAATAATTATTTTCTTCTCTACCGTTCCATCATCATATAGATAAAAAAGAGGTTGTTTTTTAAAAGATGTTTCTCTTCCAAGAATATCAACAATTTTTACAAGTTTTTTCTTTTGATATATGAAATCATCAACAGATAAAACAACATTTAGATCTACTCCTGGGTTAGAATAATCGCCTGTAACAAACTCCCATCTTCCCCAAGAAGTACCAGATGGATATTCGCCCGTCATCCAATATATTTTATCTTCAAAAAGACAGTTAATTGAATTACCATTAGTTGGCAAACCTTGATTCATATACCAGCTATCCAGATTAGCCGAATCATTTAATAGATAAACAGTTACATACATTGTATCTGTAATTGGAAAGTTGTGAGAGAAGTTACAATGCGAATCATCCACTATTGTATCTTTAAATATTATATTTCCTTGATTATCTGTAAATTCCCATGAAAAAATATTATATTCTTGAGGGTGTGTAAGATATTGACCGGCATGATAAATGTTCAGAGAAGTAGTATCACTTCCTACATTTACAACCATAGATATTTGATCACAAGGAACACAAGTTATAACCTGTGCTTTAGTAGTTAAAGTTAGAGCTAAAACAATTGCTAATGTTTGTAATACTTTTATCATAATTTTAGTTTTATAATTAATAATAGTGTAAAAATACGATAAATATCTAAAATTTATTTCACGATTGAAGGTGAAGTTTCTAAAAAAGCTAGAAACTAATAACGAGACACCACACAATTGGGTGTATTTTCTTTTAAGTATAGCTTTCTCTAACCCAACTATCAATAGATTGAAGTACAGGTTGTAATTTTTTTGCAGCATCTGTTAAAGAATATTCTACTCTAGGAGGAGTTTCTTTAAATGAATCTCTATTTATTAAGTTATCATCTACTAACTGATTCAAATGATCAGTTAATACTTTCCTAGAAATCCCATCAATTACAGAGGCAAGTTGACCAAATCTTAAACTTTTATTACTAAGATGATATATTATTGACAATTTCCACTTACCACCTAGTTTCGCAGTAAAGACACTTGCGGTACAAAATTTATTTTCATTATTCATAGCTTCTATCTTATTAGTTACTTATATATTACTACTTTTTTAATAGTAACAAAAAGGTAACAGTTACTTTGTAATACTTTTATTAGTTACTTTGCAATACTAATAATTAATAATAACGTAAATAAGAAAAAAAATGAAAAATTTATTTGATCAACAAAAAAAAAACAAATGCCAATGTGGAAAAACAAAAGATACAAAAGGAAATTGTGATGGTTCACATTTAAATATGAAAAATTCACTAAAATCTATAGTACTGATAATATCTATTCTATTCTCATCAATATCTTATGCAATAACAAAATCACCTAAGAATGATATAAAGATAAATACAAAAAATAGTTCTGTATTATGGAAAGGAGAAAAAATTACCGGTAGTCATGAAGGTACAATAATGATAAAGTCAGGTTTTCTTAAATTTGAAGAGGAGAAATTAATTGGTGGCGAATTTGAAATTGACATGACTAGCTTAGTTTGTACAGATCTTTCTGGAGAATATAAAGGCAAATTAGAGGGACACTTAAAAGCTGATGATTTTTTTGGAGTATCAAAGTTTCCAATCTCAACACTTGAGATTACTAAAACTAAACATATCAAAGGTAATACATATGAATGTACTGCAGCAATAACAATTAAAGGAAAAACAAAGATCATTACATTTAATACAGATATTAATAAAGATAGTGCAGTTGCAAAAATTAAGATTGATAGAACAAAATTTGATATTAAATATGGTTCTGGAAGTTTCTTTAAAGGTTTGGGTGATAATATGATCTATGATGAATTTGATTTAAATATAAATCTTTCATTCTAAGCTTATGAAGAGACCAGAATTCATAAAAAAATCTCTTTTTGGTTTTTTTGCCGGAATAACAATGCCTAGCTTTGCAACTTCAAAAGAAAAAATAAGTGAAAGAATAGTTACATTAAAAAATAATATTGGATTTAATCACATGCCAAACATAGAGGATAAAAATATTAATACTGTAATACATAGGGCGCATACCAGAAACAGTGCTGATTTTGGTTGGTTGAAAGTAAATCATACATTTAGTTTCGCAAATTATTATAACCCTGATAGAATGAACTTTGGAGCACTAAGAGTTCTTAATGATGATACAATTTTAGGAGGTAAAGGCTTTAGTACTCATCCACATGAAAATATGGAAATTATTACAATACCACTAGAAGGCTCATTGAATCATAAAGACAATATGGGAAATGGGAGCCTTATTAAAGAAGGTGATATTCAAGTTATGAGTGCTGGTAAGGGTATTCAACATAGTGAATATAATGCTAATGAAAAATTAGAGGTAAAAGTTCTTCAAATCTGGCTTCATCCTGATAAAAAAAATGTAACACCTAGGTATCAGCAACTATCAATTAAGGATATTACTAAGAAAAATTCTTTTTATCAGATATTATCTCCTAGTAAAAATGATCAAGGTGTATGGATACATCAAAATTCATGGTTCTCACTAGGTGAGTTCTCAGAAACTAAGACTACTAATTATAAATTACATTCTAAAATGAATGGAGTTTATGCGTTCATAATCAAAGGAAAAGCTAATATAAACGGTCACGATCTAAATAAACGGGACGGTATTGGAATATGGGATATTGAATCAATAAACATATCTAATTCAATAAATTGTAAGATTCTATTAATGGAAGTCCCAATGAATGCATAATTTTCAAAAAAGTTCGAACCAAAGACCGTAAGCTCCACCAATAATAAACCCACTCAATTGAGTGGGTTTTTATTTATTCAAGAATTATTTTTTCAACTGTACCTCCATAAAAAATATTAAAATAAGGTAATTTTTTTCTTTTATTCTCTAGCTAGAATATCAGTTATTTTTACTAGAATCTTGTCTCTTAATTTTTAATACTTATTAGATGTTTTTATTCTTTAAAAAAATTAATATAAATATTATATTATTCTTACTAATATTGCAACATAATTAAATGAAGATAAATAATGCTAAAGATTTAAAAAATAGATAAAATGTCAATATTAGAAAATAGATTTGAAAAAGCCCTTTGGAGTACAAGATTTGTTGTGTTGATAGCAGTGATATTATCTATTATTTCATCAATTACATTATTTCTATTGGGGGGTTGGGATATTATACAAGCAACCGTCTTTAACAACCCATTGTTTAATCAAAATATCAACTCAAATAATGACTTGTTGTTTAAAATTATTTCATCAATCGATTTATTTTTAATAGGTATAGTTTTGTTGATTTTTGGTTTTGGAGTTTATGAGATATTTATCAGTGAAATTGACTTTGCTAAGGGTAAATTTGCAGATTCAACATTAAAAATTAAAAGTCTAGATCAACTAAAAAATAAAATAATCAAAGTCATTATTATTGTATTAATCGTTAAATTCTTTGAAAAAGTATTAAAACTATCTCACAATTTCACAACTCCCAATGACCTTCTATTATTTAGTCTTTCAATTTTATCTATTTGCATCGGATATTATTTAATTAATAGAAAATAACTAACTGAATTATGATATTTTTAGAACAAAATTAAACCTAGCATAAATAATAAATAAAGGAATATGATTAGAACAGCATACCTTAACCTAAGAGGTTTGTAATAATATATACAAGTTGTAATGATAGTCAATATCAATAATAATATTGCTGACCATAACAAAATATTACCTCCAAGAATATAATTCCCAATACTACCAATTCGGCTAATTGGAAAGCTTGTGTATATAGTACCATGAATACTTGTGTAAACTAATAATGGTAAGCCTAACCCAATACAAATATCAAACATATTAGAGCCATAAGCATTAGAAAAAGAATCATAAAACTTACCATTTATAGCATCCTTTACAGAAAGAAATGTATCTGGCAAACTTGAGGCAATTGATGCAATAAAAAAAGAAACAAAAAATAAATTTATTCCAACTTTTCTGGAAATAAACTCTGTAGATGTAATAAGCATATCACAACTATAACCAATCAAAAGAATAGAAAGAATTATTACCACTAATGAGGTGATACTATTAACCTTCCCATCTGAAAATAATCTAAATAACTTGAGATTAAGAATATTTAAAAATATTCCATCTGACCCTTCTACAGAAACAACATTACCCTTTTCAACATCTGTATTATTATCTTTTCTACTTAAATACAAAGCTCTAACGTAAACAATATAGTAAAGAATTAATGCATAGGTAAAATACAAATGAATACCATAAAACATACCTCCCATCAATAATATAATAGCCCCAATTAAAAAAAGACCATCTTGTTTAATTATCAATTTATCAATTTTAAAATCATTTGTTTTTCTTTTATAAAAAACTACTAAAAAAGACGCCACAGGTATCACTGCAATATTAAATGCTGAACTTCCTATTATTGTTGCATAACCAGCAGAAAAACCTCTAATATCCCCATAATAAAACAGAAACATACTAGAAATGAAAAGCTCAGGCAATGATGATGCTATTGCATTAACTGTTGGCCCTTTTATTCCCTCTCCTATATCTCTTGTTAGATAATTTGCAGCCAAATCAAAACTAGTAGAAATCTTCCAAAGGATATAAGTAGCTACTATAATTTTTAATATGATATATATCATTCTCTATTCTTTTCAAAAACAAACTTAAGAAATTTTACTTAACCTTATAAGTAATGATTTATTTTTTAAAATAATAAATCTGAGGCCGTTACACATAAGGTCACTAAAAATACCCACTAAATTTAATGGTTTTAAAGTTTTTTAAGTGGCGCTCTAAAACCTTTTAATCTAATCCTATTGCTATTAACAAAATGAAAATAAGCCATAAAAGCAGATTCTTTTTCTATCTTGTTTGAGATAAATTCTAATGATACTTCTGGGATTTCAATCTCAATATTATCCATATATAGATATACACTATCATTTAACTTATTTAAAGTATAATTAGCAACACCTTCTTCTTCCATTTTAGTGTAATAACGTAATGGATCAACATACATTCCAAATACAAATGTATCAGACACCTGTTCCTTAGAAAGGATTTCTAACAAAGAATATTCATGATGAGTACCATCTGATAATTCACCAATATAGATTTCTTTAACTTTTAATGTGAAAAAATACCCCCACTCAAAATTAAATCCATCAACATACTCTGCTTCAGAATTAGGAGAATCAAGTACTAACCTTTTAAAATGTTCATAATTCTGAGTAGACATATAAGGGTTAACTATTATTTCTTTAATTACAGATTGCTGTCCAAATAATAATCCAGGAAAACATAATAATATAACATACAATTTATTCACTACACAAAACTACTAAAATATGTTTCAAAAAAAGTTCTAAATATGAAGCGAGATACCCGCATAAGTAAAAAACCACTAAACTCAGTAGATTTTATTATTTTAGCAAAATATAATACCAAGGAATTTTGAATGATTTTAAGAAACATATAGAAACTAATAAAAAAGCCTGGAACAAAAGAACTCCTGTTCATATAAAATCTAATTTTTATAATAATGATGAATTTATGAGAGGTAAAAATTCATTAAAATTTATTGAACTTAATGCGATCGGAGATGTGACGGAAAAATCATTACTACATCTACAATGTCATTTTGGTCAAGATAGTATCTCCTTATCAAGAATGGGGGCAAAAGTAACTGCAGTAGATTTCTCAGATGTAGCAATAAGGGAAGCTAAAAAATTAGCTAAAAAAATTGATACACGTGTTGAATTTATAGAAAGTGATGTTTTAGACTTAAAACTTAACAAAGAGTTTGATATAGTTTTTAGTTCTTACGGAGTCATTGGATGGCTTCCAGATTTAGATATGTGGGCTAAAACTATTTCCGATCATTTAAAAAAGGGAGGTCTCTTTCTATTAACTGAATTTCATCCTTTCTTAGAGCTTATAAAAGGTAATGGTTACGACTATTTTTACGATAGTAATCCTGATATTGAAATTGAAAACGGCACTTATACTGATGGAGGTTCAGAATTAGTAACCAAAACATGTTGGTGGAATCATTCACTAACAAATATATTTTCTGCATTAGAATCAAACGGACTGAAACTAACAAATTTTGAAGAATTTGATTATAGTCCATTCTTATTTGATGAGATGATTGAAAAAGAAAAAGGGAAATATGTTTTAGATAATAGACAGGAAAATAGTACACCTTATGTTTTTAATCTAAAAGCTACAAAAAAATGAAAAAAGAATTTCGCTCTGGCTGTCCTATTTCATCAACACTTGATGTTGTTGGGGATAAATGGTCTTTGTTAATCATCAGGGATATGCTGACTAAACATAAAAGGACATTTAAAGAGATTTCTGATTCAGATGAAAGAATTGCTCCTAGCATCTTATCTTCTAGATTAAGATTATTAGCATCATACAAACTAATTTTCAAAACTAAAGCACCTGATAACAAAAAAGAAAATATTTATTTATTAACGGAAAAAGGGATTAGTTTAGCACCTATAATTATAGAATTTAGTCTTTGGGGGGATTCCAATATGCGAGAATTTAATCAAATAGATACCATTGACGGAATAAAGGCCGATAAATCATTTATGATCAAAACAATACAAGACAACTATAAAAGTGTACTTGTTAAATTCAGATAGTATTTTTCAATAAAGTTTATTAGATTTGAACTTCATACTTTTAAAAATATCTAAACTTACTTTGATAAAGCAAATATAAATACAAGGCAAAAACTACCCTATCTAAACTCTTCTACAAAAGCTTGTTAAAAATTATTCTATAACTATTTTAGCATAACGCAAACTATTATCAAGCTTAATCACTAATAAATAAGTTCCACTCAACATTTCTTCAATATTTATTTGGTGATGTTTAGGTGTAATACTTTCATAAATTAGTTGTCCCGATAGATTCAAAACTTGAACCTTTTCAATCGAGTTTAAAGGTATTGTTGGATTAATAAAAAACACCCCCATATTAGGGTTAGGATAAACTAAACCTTCGTTTAGTTGCATCTGAAAATTGTTAATTCCAGTTAGGGGGCTCATGTTTAATATTACACGAACTTTATTATCAGAACCCAAGAAACAAATATCGTTTAATCCGTTATTGTCAAAATCTTCAAAAAGCATACCTCTACCAGTTTCTGTGCTACAATCTGCACCTAATGGAATCTCTTGGATCTGGTGGGAATTATTTATATCAAATGGATCAAACACAATTACAAGAGAGTCGGGATCACTACCATTGGATTGAACAAATACAATATCTGTATTTGAGTCTAAGTCCATATCGTGTGAGTACATAAAGCCTCCATAAAAATAATCTGATATGATATGGCTAATTTCCGGTGACGAATTATTAGCACTAGAAGAAAGATCAAACATTACAGGTGATCCCGATGAATTGAAAGCGTCGAGCTTCTCGAAAGTTCTATTATGTGCTATAACATCATCAGAACCATCTTGATTTACATCCACTAATAGCTTATGCTCATCAAGTTGACCCAATGGATTATTCCATCCTTCTTCGTAAAATTCCATTTCAAATGTTTTATTGGCATTTTGTATAGCCAAAGTAAAACCTCCATCAGTGGGCATAAAAAAATCCATTCTAGCATCACCATTTACATCACCATGTTTTAAATCAATAGAATATCCGATTGAATTTATATCTCCATATTCATTATGAGTAAAGGAGTTGTTTGTATTGTCAAATACATGTAGTAAAAGAGGAGCATGAGACCCAGAGCATGCAGACACAATATCTAAATCGGCATCTGCATCATAATCAATAAAAATGGCTTCGTATCCATGAGTAGAGCAACTAAAAAACGTTGGAGGATCAAATGTCATGAAACCATTATCATTTCCATCATAAAGATAAAATCCATTATTCCAGAAACTATAGACTAGCATATCTACATTACCATCAACATTATAGTCAGCAAAATCTGATATAGCGAATAGATTATTTATACCATTTGTAGTATAGTTAATTGAAGTTACACTTTGTGTAAATGTACCATCACCATTACCAATAAGTATAACTGCATTTGATGCTGGATAAAATTCAAAGGATTGAGGATAGGACATTCCACCGTCTAAAGCAAGGTCTAATATTCCATCTTTATTAAAATCATAGGAGAAAGAATTGAGCATTCTTTCGCCAAATTCAACAGTTGTAAATGAAGTCTCAATGGGATTAGATGCTAAGAATTGTGCAAAACTGTTTTGAGATAAAATAAGGCTTAAAAAAGTAATAAATAATGTATTTTTATTCATATTGTATTAAAATTGTTTTTTAACACTGCGAATTTATTGAAATTACTACTGTTTTAGTAGTAAAAATTACTTTTTATTGTATATTATTAATAAATACTTATACAACTAAAGCAATTAATATAGTTAAAAGGTTCAAAATTAACACTGTAAGTCAAACTAAAATAAACCCACTCATTTGAGTGGTAATTTATTTATCATTATTATATTCTACTTTGGTAAGTAAACAGTTCAAAGTATCTTCCTTTACTTTCTATTAACTCAGCATGATTACCTCGCTCTTCAATTTCACCCTTTTCTATAACCAATATTTGGTTGGCTTGCCTTATGGTGCTTAAGCGGTGAGCAATAACAAATGTAGTTCTACCTTTCATCAACTCAGTCAAACTTTTTTGAATTAGCGCCTCACTTTCGGCATCCAAATTAGAAGTTGCTTCATCTAGAATTAAAATCCTAGGATCGGCCAACACTGCCCTAGCAATGGCAATTCTTTGCCTTTGTCCTCCTGAAAGCTTTACTCCCCTTTCTCCAATTAAGGTATCTAAACCATCATCAAACCTATCTGTAAACTCATTTACATAAGCAGCATTTACCGCATCCAATACTTGTATATCACTGGCATCAGGCCTTGGAAAAAGAATATTCTCTCTTATCGTACCTTCAAACAGAAAATCATCTTGCAACACCACCCCTAACTGACTTCTAAAAGAATTCAAACTTACTTTTGAAATATCATTCCCATCAATAGTAATATAACCTAAATCAGGACTAATAAAACTAGCTACCAAACTAGCAAGAGTTGACTTACCAGAACCTGAAGATCCAACCAAAGCTGTAACTGAACCTTTATCCGCTTTAAAGCTGATATTACGGACCACATCTTTTCCCTTTTCATAAGAAAAAGAAACATTCTTAAACTCTACATTTCCCATAATCCTCTCTAGCTCAATAGTTCTTAACTCATCACTGGATTCAGAATCCATATTCATAATTTCCTCAGTCCTATCCAAACCTGCAAATGCCTCAGTAAGCTGACTTCCAATATTACTCATCTGAACAATAGGGGCAATCATAAAACCAAGTAATAAAGTAAAGGCCAGAAAATCACCAGTAGTTAATGTCCCTTCAATAATCATAGCGCCTCCCATTCCCATAATACCTACTGAAGCCAAACCAAGTAAAAATGCTGATGAACTCGTCATAATTGCGGTAGCAGTCAAACTCTTTTTTACATTTTGGAATAAACGATCAACCCCTTTTTCAAAGCCAATATTTTCTTGGTCTTCAGCATTAAATCCTTTTATTACCCTAACGCCATTCAACGTTTCAGTTAACCTTCCTTTAACCTCAGAATTTATTACTCCTCTTTTCCTAAATATAGGTCGAATATACCCAAATGCTTTTAGAGCAATTATTGCAAACAAGAAAACTGGTGTAAGAACAAATAAGGTCATCTTTCCACTGATATTAATCAATAAAAATAAAGATATAATTGCAGTAACTGTTCCTCCAAAAAGTTGTACCAAACCTGTACCCACAAGATTACGAACCCCCTCTACATCACTCATAATTCTCGAGACCAAAGCCCCTGATTTATTATTATCAAAATAAGAGATAGGTAAGGAAAGTACTTTTTTCTGTACTTTGGCTCTTAGCTTGGAAATTAATAATTGCGCCTCAACACTTAAAACTCTTGTTAGTGCAAAAGAAGTAACAGCTTGAATCAAAATAGCACCAGCAACAAGCAAAACCATGTTGATTAAACCGTCCATGTCTCGATTCGGAATTATTTCGTCTAATAATTCTTTACTTTTCAAAGGTAGAACAAGACTTGCTAATCTGCTAACTATAATAAGGATTAACCCGACTAATACAATTCCTTTTCTAGGCCAAATAAATTCCTTAAACGCCTGAATAACGGTTACTTTATTTTTTTTCATAATTTACTTCTAACAATATTTATCTGGAAAACTATCTACAACTCTTAATTTCCTTAACAAATAAAAAAATTATTTATTGTATTTAATTGATATTTAGATGGCAAAGAAGCTACTAAGAAAACTATAAAATAAATATCTATCTTTTATTTCAAGCTTAGAAGAAAATCTACCCTCATTGAATTACTAAGCAAACTTACTTAATAATTTTTATAATATTGTTATCAAAAAGAAAGTAAAATATACATTACTATAAAATTATTTTTCTTAACACTGCAAATAATAAAATTTCTAGTGTGTAGGATACAGCAAAATTAGTTGAATCCTATCAAAATAAAAATTGATGAAATGATTGATAAAAAAACGAGATAGCTGGATAAAAAACAACACTAATTTCACTCAATTACAGCAAGATTTTAAACTACAATTTGCACCGCAAATCAATCTACTAAAACAAACTTAATAAATTATTTGGAATTTATAAGTAATCAGTTATTTTTGATGAAAAATTAAAGAAAATGGAGAAATTAATGATTGGATCACAAATTATAGTTGCAACTTCGGTAATTATTGTTTGGGTATTTAGGAGAAAAAATATTGTAATTGAATTTAAAAAATATGGTATTTCAGATACTATTAGAGATTTAGTTGGTGCTATAAAGATATCTCTTGCCACAATTCTAATTTTAGGAATTTGGCATAAAGAATTCCTAATTTTATCATCTTTATCTATGGCGTTATTAATGATATGTGCACAATATTTTCATGTTAAGGTGAAAAACCCTTTTAAGAAGTTTGTTCCATCTCTTTCTCTTCTTATATTATGCTTATTTATAGCTGCTAAAAGTTATGCGATAATTTAATATACTGAGTTTTAAATTTTTCATTACGTACTTATTAAACATTTAATGAATCGTAAAAAATAATAAAATTTAAAATTGCATATAAAATTGCTGGAAGCGCATTTAATATTTTATCTTTAATTCTGATTCTAACATAAAGAGCAACAACCATCATTAACGCTAATAAGGCAGATACAATAGTTAACAATAGTGGGAAATGCAATCCAATTAATAATCCAAAACCTCCTAAAAATTGTAATAATGCTATTATTTTTCTAAATTTTTTATAGCCCCATCTTTTGTATTCAAGAATCATTCTATCTGAATATAATGAACTTACAGCATAAAAAATGAAAGAAATGGCTGAGAAAAGTAGGATTATCAAATTCAATATAATATACGTTTTATGAGTTTATAAAAGGAAGGATAGAGAGTTCCTTTGCTTTTGCCTCGACCATAACATCTAAGTCTAATCCATAAGTATTAGGGAGCTCTTTAATATAATCTGAATGAGCTTGTGGCTTTAACTTATCATTTCGCTCATGCAATGCCTTAGATTCTGAGTAATGAACTACAGGCTTTACATCATTCCAAGTAGACACTGCAAGTTTAAGCGCTTCTTCTTCTGATAAATCTCCAGTACAAAATTTATGGTGATGGTAATCAAAAACAATAGGAATACCAATTCGTTCATGAATGTACATTAAATCATTTACAGAATACATACTTGCTTTATCATCATTCTCTACAGTCAAACGAGTTTGAACTGATTTAGGCAGCCTCTCAAAGTTCTTACAGAACCTATCCATTGCAGCTATCTTATCACCATAAACACCATTACAATGTATATTGATTTTGTTATAAGGAGATCTACTTAATCCCAACATATCAAAGACTTCACCATGCAAAGTTAAATCAGCGATAGTATTTTCTACTACGTGTTGCTTAGGAGATACTAACACATTAAACGGACCAGGATGTGATGTGATACGTTGTCCGCACTTATTCGCAAGCGCCCCGGCAACACCTAATATATCTTCAATGAGATTGTAATGTGGTAACTCTTTGAGATTATACTCAGAAGCCCAAGGAAACAAATCAGAGGTTAACCTAAAGAAGTTAATTCCATTGTGATTATTCCATTTAATTATCTCAACTAAATCTCTGGAGTTTTGAAGACCCAATTCAGATGCGTATTTAATACCTTTTTCTTTAAAAGTTTTTTTAATCATACTACGATTAGTAGTAATTTTGGGTTTATGCTCCCCCAAAGTCATATTAATGCAAGCGTAACCTAAATTCATAACTCAGTTATTTGCATCTTAAAAAATAAGATATCATTTAAATTAAGCACAACTATTTGGATAATTTGTCTTTAAAATTTTTAGGAATTTCTGGATCGTTTAATAAATCTTGCTCTTGTTCTTTATGACTTACATTAATCATATATATAAGTCCAAATACATACAGAGAAAAAATTACAAATCCTACTATAAGCATACTCAAATTCATGACTTTCTTCTTTGTCTTATTGCTATTGCAAATAGTAAAATTGTACCAGGCCAATGTGCTGTGTACTGCGCTCCTTCTGGATCTCCTATTATATGTAACCCAATAGAATACAACATACAAGCAAAAGCAAGTAATATTGGATAGTAGATACTTAAAAATTTATTCATTTTTTTTTTTTACAAAAATACATATAAAATTTAATTACGTATAACTTTTTATAAAAATAATTATACATTAATAAAAAAAAAGTATTTTTGTAAAAAAAAAATGAACGAATACAACAGTACCAAAATTTTTGATGGATACAGCACAGCATTTAGACAATGGAAAGCTAAACACTCTCACTGTCAATATTTACATGGGTATGCAATGAAGTTTAAAGTAATCTTTACGGGAAATCTAAGTGAGTTAAATTGGGTTTGTGATTTTGGCTCATTTAAAAGAAATGGAATAAAGGAACACATGAGCTACATGTTTGACCATACAACAATAGTTGCAGAAGATGATCCACAGTTATCAATGTTTAAAAAACTCTCTGAAGAAAATTTAATACAACTAAGAATTATAGATGGAGTTGGATGTGAAAAATTTGCCACATATGTTTACAATTACATAAATAATATAATATTTATGGAGACAAAAGGAAGAGTTAAAGTATTAACTGTTGAATGTTATGAAGGAGGCACAAATAATTCAGCAATATATAAACCTCTAACAAAATAATATGATAAATATGAGTAAAAAAAATGACAAAAAATATGAATGGATTGGTGATGCTGAATCTACAATAGAAGCTCCTAAAAACAAACATTCCGAAAGTTACTATGCACCGAATAGAGACTTTGACACTGATTATAAACCTACTAAAGAAGAGATTAAGAGCTTTCCTGACTTACAGAATGGACCTTCATCTTTAATTCAAGGGGCTCCTGTAGCTATACAACAAGTAGGTATTCATAATTTTAGATTACCTCTAAAGTATGATAAACGAGAAGGAGGAGATATAGAACTTGAGACTAAAGTAACAGGTACTGTATCTTTAGCTGCTCATAAGAAAGGCATTAATATGTCTCGTATTATGAGATCCTTCTATAAATATAAAGATGAAAAAGTGTATAATAAGTTAGATAAAATACTACTTAACTATAAAGATGATCTAGAGACGTTTGATGCAAGAATTGGATTACACTTTTCTTATCCTATACTGCAAACATCCTTAAGATCTAATAACTCAGGATATCAATATTATAACTGCACATTAGAAAGTAATATAGATAATAAAGGTGATATCATAAAGTTTTTACATTTTGACTTTGTTTACTCGTCAGCGTGTCCTTGTTCTTATGAACTTGCAGAGCATGCTAAAAAATATAGAAACAAAATAACTGTATCTCACTCACAGCGCTCAGTAGCAAGAATATCTATTAAATTTGAAAATACAGTATGGATTGAAGATTTACAAGAAATGTGTATTAATGCCTTAAAAACTGAAACTCAAGTAATAGTAAAAAGAGAAGATGAGATGGCATTTGCTGAACTCAATGGATCTTATCTCAAGTTTGTTGAAGATGCTGCTAGATTATTATATGAACAGCTAGTAAATGATAAACGCATCAAAGATTTTCGAGTAATTTGCTCTCACCAAGAATCTTTACATTCACACGATGCTGTATCAGTAATTCTTGCTCCTAACAGCAAATTTAGTAATCATATACCTCACGAATTTTGGTCAAGCTTAATTCACACATCATAAAATTAAAAAATGAATAAAAAAATTTCTTTAAAAAACACGATTCTATTGATTTGCTTTATCGCATTTTCAAATGTTGTATCTTCTCAAAGTGTAAAAGTATACGGTTCAATTAGTAACACCTTGAATAACGAGCCGATACCTTTTGCAAACATTATTATTGAAGGGACAACAATTGGCGCTACATCTGATATTGATGGAAACTATGAGATTTTGAATCTAAATGCTGGTGCTTATAACTTTAAATGTAGTTATATTGGATTTAATACAGATATTCAATCCGAAATAAAGGTAAGCTCTAACAAAAGTCTTAGGCTTGATTTTTTTCTAAGTGAAAATTCAGAACTTTTGGGGGAAGTAAAAGTTAGGGGAAATACTTTTAATAAAACACAAGCTAGCCCTGTAAGTTTGCGAACGATTAATGCTTCAGAAATTTCTAAAAGTGCTGGTGGAAATAGAGATATATCTAAAGTAGTAGCAAATTTGCCTGGAGTGGCCACATCATCAGGATTTAGAAACGATATTATTGTTAGGGGAGGCTCGCCAACTGAAAATAAATTTTTCTTAGATGGGATTGAAATACCAACTATCAATCATTTTACAACTCAAGGATCATCCGGAGGTCCAGTAGGTATCTTAAATGTTAATTTTATTAGAGAAGTTGATTTTTACACTGGAGCCTTTCCTGCAAATCGAGGTAATGCACTTAGTTCTGTAATGGAATTAAAGTTGATTGAAGGAAATGAAGAAGAAATAAGTGGTTCGTTTGCTCTAGGATCCAGCGATGCAGGACTAACACTTAACACACCGCTATCTAAAAAATCTACTCTACTGTTTTCGGTAAGAAGATCATACTTGCAATTTTTATTCAAAGCATTAAAATTACCTTTTTTACCAACCTATAACGATATGCAGTTTAAATATACTTTTAAACCAGATAAAAAAAATCAATTTAACTTTCTTGGAATAGCTACAATTGATGATTTTACTCTTAATAAGGATATTAACAATGATGAAAAAGATACGTTGCAAATTGCATTAAATAATTATAATCTAAATAATTTAGTTATAAATAAGCAATGGAATTACACAATTGGAGGTACTTGGCGACATTTTTTTAACAACTCAAACCTCTTTTTTGTAATGAGTAGAAACCATCTTGATAATACTGCTTTAAAGTATTTAGATTATGCAGATGAAAATTCACAAAAAATTCTAGATTACAAATCAGAAGAGATCGAGAACAAAACACGCTTAGAGTATAATTTTAAAAGAAATGGTTATTCAATTATAATTGGATCAAATTTAGAAGATGCAACATATACAAACAATACCAATCAGATATTTACTATTGGAGATAGTATTATTACTGGAATTAATAATGTTGATCTACATTTTATAAAATATGGAGCTTTTACACAAATAAGCAAAACATACTTTGAAAATAAGCTAACTTCTTCATTTGGCTTACGAATAGACGGAAATTCATTTACTGAAAATGCAAATTCAAATAATTTTTCTCCAAGACTATCATTAGCTTACAACCTTAATAGTAAAACAAGTATTAATAGTAATATTGGTAGATTTCATCAATTACCATCCTATACTATATTAGGATTTGAGAATAATGGCAAATACCTTAACAAAGATGCTGCATATATTACTTGTGACCATGCAGTGATAGGAATTGAATATAATCCTACTAGCTATAGCAAAATCTCATTAGAGTCATTTTACAAGAGGTATAGTAATTACCCCTTCTCAATTCTTGATTCTATATCATTGGCAAATTTAGGAGATGATTTTGGTGTAGTTGGTAATGAGGACATATCATCTATATCAAAAGGTAATAGTTACGGAATAGAACTTTTAGCACAACAAAAAATGAGTTCAAGTATTTACGGAATACTATCAGCAACATATTATTACAGTAGATTTGAAGATAATGAGGGGAAATTGATCCCATCTAAATGGGATAATAGATTTATACTAAATATGACAGCTGGTAAAAAGTTTAAGAATAACATTGAGTTTGGAATTAAATATCGTTATTCTGGTGGATCACCCTACACTCCTATTGATTTAATTAATTCAAGTAATAAAAGTATTTGGGATATTAATCAAAGAGGTGTACTAGATTATAATTTATTAAACACCCAACGCTTGAAAGGCCAGCATGGACTTGATGTTAGAATTGATAAGAAATGGTTCTTTAAATCTTGGAGTTTAAATGCTTATATCGATATTGAAAATATTTTAAATGCAAAAAGGCAATTACCATCTGAGTATGGAATAGATCCAAATTTAGGCTCTTTAGTTGAAGGTACGGGAGAAAATTCAGAAAGTTACCCCCTGTATGAGATCATTAATAACTCTGGCACAGTCCTTCCTAGCATTGGGTTGTTAATTGAGTTTTAATATAAAATAATAATTTAGATCATCATAAATTAGCAAAAGAAATCCACTCAAATGAGTGGGTTTATTTTTTAACTAAAATCATAAATAACTCTCTGCCCTTTCTAGATTTAATAGAATTATATGCGTTTTCAAATACTTTAATATCAAAGTAGGTCTCAAAATATTTTTTATATTCACTTTTATTACCTCCAAAAGGAGGATGATCTTCGTTTAGTGTAGCATCAAAAAGTAAGCCTATTAATTTCCCATTAGGTTTTAATAAATCATACATTTTGGCAAAATAATCTTTTCTTTTATTTTTATTAATTGCACAGAAAAATGTTTGTTCAATAATAATATTATATTTCCCTTCTGCATCAAAAAAATCATTGTTTAATAGTTGTTTTTTTGGAAAATCAGGAACTCTCTTGCTGAAATTATTAAGAGCTTGCTTAGAGTAATCAAGCACAAAAGTAGAGTGAAATTTATTTTTAAATAAATACTCTGCCTCATATGCATTACCACAACCAGGAATTAAGATTTTATTTTTTTTATTTTTAAGTTGTTCAAAATATTCTTTTAATGGAGTAGTTACTTCACCAACATCCCATCCTGTTTTAGATTTAACATATTTATCATTCCAAAATTTTTTATTTAACATAATCATCTCCAATAATTCTATTATTAAATTTATTTATAAAACAAATTTACTTAATAATTTTCTAAAAAAGTTTGAAACAAGCACTATAAGGCCCATCATAAAAAAAACCCACTTATTTAAGTGGGTTTTTATTTATTATTAAAGACTAACTATTACTTTTCTTTATAATCAAATACTGAGAAATCATTAGTACCACTAGGAGAATCAGGGAAAACATCAACATTCCAAGTCTTAGTTGCCCATTCATCACATGTGCCATCACCAAAATCAATAGAAGCAACCCAATGACCATCAGAATCATAATACTCAAACAGGCCAGAAACTGGAGTCAAAACATCTTTATCCCAATCTTGGAAATAGCAATTTATCTTAACAATTTGATTTACTTCAATTTCCGTATATCCTTTTTCAGTATACGCTAATCTTGCTTGCACTCCATCATTACTAGTAATAGTTTCAGCAACATCTTTTTCACAAGAAGCAAAGAAAAATACAGAGCCGATAAGTAGAAAAGACACAAACCATCTATTTAATTTAAACATAATCTTAAATTTTAATTATTATATATATCCTATAATTAACGAAAACTGCTTTAAATTATAATTTACGTTAATTACTTTGCAATTATACTAAATAATTTTCTAAAAAGTTCGAAGCTAGGACCGAGTAGCACACTACCAGACAAACCACTGAAAAGAATGGATTTACTATTTATTCTTCCAAAAAGATTTAATAAACAAACTCTTAAGACTAAAATATAAAGCCAAAATTGCTAGTAGGTTATTTTTTGGAGGGCTCCCCTTTCCGATACGTTGAATTTGAAGTTCATACCAGGGTAACTCTACGCCACCTATTTTGTCTAAAAACTTAATTCCAATTTGAGGTATTGGAGTTTCAAATCTATCTACAGTACCGTCAAAAATTTGATTAGCCAAATTAGGATACAAGCAAAATGGTCTTGCCAAACCAATAACGTCTAAATTGCCATTTTCCAAAGCTTTCTCCATTACCGAAACAGAACGAAACCCTCCAGTGAGCAGCAAAGGTGTTTTAATCAACTTTCTAGCTTTCTTAATATAATCTAGGAAATACGCTTCACGCGATATGGTACTTTTTTTGCGATCTCCATGAATCATAGCTGGTCTTTCATAAGTTCCTCCAGATATTTCAATTAAATCAATTCCTTCATCATCAAGAAAGCGAATCACTTCCATTGATTCTTCTTCAGTAAATCCATCTCGCTGAAAATCTGCAGAATTAATCTTAATTGCTATTGGATAATCTGATCCAACTTGACGGCGAATTTCACGATAAACTTCTAAAACAAAACGAGCTCTATTTGACAGTGAACCACCCCATTGATCAGTCCGAATATTGCTATTAGGAGATAAAAACTGACTTACTAAATACCCATGGGCACCATGAATTTGACAACCTGTAAATCCAGCTTCCTTCATGATTCTTGCAGTATTACCAAAGCGTTTTATAATATTCCAAATTGCATCATCTGATAATGCAATTGGTGTTTTAAACATCTTTGAAGCACTACCCAAGTTCAATGATATCGAAGATGGCGCTACTGTTTCTCTATTAATTGCTGCAAAAGCCTGCCTGCCTGGGTGATTTATTTGTGGCCAAAGGTGTACGCCAGTACCTTCAACTGATCTAGCCCATTTTTTCAACAACTCAAAATCCTTGTAATCTTCAACTACTACATTACGTGCTTCACCTAGTGCCATTGAGTCAACCATAACATTTCCTGTAATTAGTAACCCTGGATTGCCTCTAGCCCAAACCTTATACGCATTAATTAAACCCTTGCTTGGTGCATGGTTTCGCGTTCCAAAGTTTTCACTCATTGCAGATTTTGCAATTCTGTTTTTTAAAACTGACCCATTTGGCAAAGTAAATTTAGAAGCTATATTCTTCATATATTTTTAAATATTTTTTTTGTAAAATTAGTAATTATAGAATTTAAAAAAAAAATTGACTTTAGCACCGTAGCCTAATAAAAATAAACCAACTCAATTGAGTTGGTTTTATTATTTTTACATAAATAATTTTTAATAATGACATTAAAAAAAATAATTAGAATTATTACTGTTTTCTTTTTTTGCTTACAAAGTATAAACTCGAAAGCACAGTGCTGTGATTACACCTTAACTATGCATGATAGCTATGGAGATGGATGGAATGGTGCTACGATTCAGGTATATATTAATAATACTTTGTTTGGTACTTACACTGCAAGTAATTTTGGAAATACGGTTATTTTTTCAGTATGTAATGGGGATAGTTTATACTTGAACTATACTTCTGGAAGCTATGAGAATGAAAATTCTTATGAATTACAGGATTCTTCATGGAATATTATTTTTCAAGATGGTTTAACCCCAGATACTGGTAATGTATTTTCATCAATTGCAGATTGTAATAACCCAATTGCAATAGGAATTTATCCATGTACTGCCATACCTATTGACACAGGTCAATGTATTTTTGCTGACAATTCAACTTCCCCAGCATCAGGATGGAATCCAAATTGCGCTAATTATCAAGGAACTGATTTGTGGTTTGTTATGCAAGTCCCCCCTTCTGGAAATTTAAGTTTTGAAATTGATAGTGGAACTATTAATGACTCAGGTATTGCCATATGGACAGATAGCACATGTACTAATCTCCAGCTTATAGGATGTGATGATGACGGTGGAAATGGATATTTCTCATTTCTAACTTTATATGACCTTACACCTAATCAGAACCTATACATACAGGCTTTTGGTTATGGTGGAGGAACTGGCACATTACAGCTTTGTGTTAATGACTTAGGAACTGTAGAGCTTGATAGCTCTGAATTACCGATTGTAATTATTAATACTTTACAACAAACAATTATTGAAAATACTAAAATAAACTGCCAGATGGACATTAAATACAATGGGCCAAGTAATATTACTTATATGACTGATAGCTCAAATATTTATAATGGTAATATTGGAATTGAAATTCGAGGAGCTTCCTCAGCAGGCTATCCACAAAGTCCATATGGTATTGAAACTAGAGATTCTGTTGGCTCAAATAACAATATTTCAATTTTAGGTATGCCGGCAGAAAATGATTGGGTATTACTATCCAATTACAATGACCGTTCATTAATAAGAAACGCTATTGCTTTTAAACTTTTTGAAGATATGGGAAATTACAGTGTTAAAGCAAATTTATGTGAAGTAGTAATAGATAGTTCTTATAAAGGGATTTATCTGCTAGCAGAAAAGATAAAAAGAGATAATAATAGAATTGCAATCTCAAAATTAACAGCTACAGATACAACAGGAGACGATCTAACAGGAGGATATATACTCCAGCAGAATTATTGGAATTCATCAAATAGTTTTCAATCAAATTATTCACCCATAGATCACCCTGGATTTGATGTGCATTTTGTTTACGAATATCCTAAAGCAAGTGTAATTCTTCCTCAACAAAAAACATATATAGCATCATATATTGATAGTTTAGAAACAGCTCTTTATAGTCCAAATTTTGCTAATACAAATACTGGCTATAGAAAGTTCCTTGACATAAAATCTTTTATTGATTATTTTCTTGTTAATGAGTTGTCTAGAAATGCTGATGGCTTTAAAAAGAGTGTTTTCTATAATAAAAATAAATATTCTAACGGCGGCAAATTGAATGCCGGTCCAGTTTGGGATTTCGACTGGGCTTGGAAAAATCTTGAAATTTGTTCTATTTATAATAATTCTAATGGATCTGGTTGGGCACATCATAACAATGATTGCCCTACTGATAATTATTCAACAGGTTGGTATATTCGATTATTACAGGATAGCACATTTAATAACGAACTCAGGTGTACTTATGAAAATTATCGGCAAACTATTTTAGATACTACTTATATTTTTACATATATAGATAGTATAAAAAATCTCGTGCAAAATGCACAAGTACGACATTTTCAGAAATGGCCGATACTTGGAATGAGCGGACCTGCTCCTGAAATAGATGCAATAGCTATTACTTATAATGCTGAGTTGGATACGCTTAAGAGCTGGATTAGTTTACGATTACAATGGCTTGATTTAAATATACCAGGCACATGCTCTAACACAAGTGCTTCAACAATCATCAAATCAGATGGTATAAAGTGCTATCCTAATCCTTCAAATGATATATTTAATATTGAATTTAAGAGTAGTACAAAACAAAATATTAATTTAAGAGTCAACAATTTATTAGGTGAAGTGATCTTTAGTGAATCACTTAAAGACTTTAATGGAGATTTCAGTAGAATTGTTGATTTATCACAATATCCAAATGCTATCTACATACTACAATTAATTACTAAAGATGGAATGATTAATAAAAAACTAGTACTCGAAAAATAATCGATCAAAAAGCTCGAAATAAGCATTGTTAGGTCCACTTTAAATAAACCTATTCATTTGAGTGGGTTTAAGAACTAATGGTACTGCAACAAATATTACATATGTATAGAAAATATTACTAAATTTGCAAAAACTAAATAATTAATTAAATGAACAAAATTCTCTTAACATTAACAATCATTGTAATTGTCTTTACATCATGTAAAAAAGATAAACGTATAGCAACAGACATAACTATCAATTTTACTCATTCAGTTGATGGTTCAGACTTAATTACTAATAGTATGATTTATACTAATGCTGCTGATGAAAATTATGATGTTCAAACTTTAAAATATCTTATATCTAATATTAAATTACATGATAATTTAGGTTATACATTACTAAAAGACATTCATTTTATTGACCTCTCTGATGAATCAACCTTGAGTTTTACATATGATAATGTTCCTAATAATAATTACCATGCTATTTCATATACAATGGGATTAGATACTATTAAAAATATTACTAATAAATATTTAAATGAAGATTTTCATTCAGAAATGTTTTGGCCAGAGCCAAATGGAGGAGGATATCATTATATGAAATTAGAAGGTGATTTTAATGACAGCTTAAGTGGTTACGGCACACATACTGGAGGAACAATGGGTGGTGATTATTCATTTAATAATGTAAATGACATCTCTTTATCAGTAGATAATGATTTAGGGAATGTCTCTATAAATATAGATATGGAGATAAATAATTGGTACCAGAATCCTAATCAGATTGAATTTTCTAGTTATGGAATGGGGATAATGATGAATATGATGATGCAAATGAATATTCAAATGAATGGAATCACAGATGTCTTTTCTGTTACTGTAGACAAGCAAGAAATATAGAAAAAACTGATTGTACAATAACGTTATTTTAAAAACGTTTAAATTAAGGACCGAGATGCCCGCCAAAAATAAATCCCTCCATTTCCAAATGGATCTCCATCAAAAGTATTGCCCTCAATTTTATGTTCATATCCATTAATCTTAATTGTGAACTCATAATCAACATTACCACTTATTAAAGGAGTACTTTTCTCTTCTGCCTTTTTACAGGAATTAAAAAGTAATGGCAAGAAAAGTAATGGAAGTAGTAGTTTTTTCATATTAGTTTATTGTTATCTATTGTTTTAAAGTCTGTAAACTTAGTATTTATTATTTACAATTCCCCAATTAGTCTTAGTATCACATATAAAATTAGAGACATACATACTTGCACTCTTCTTAGAAGGTTCGTGCATTACGTGTTTACCTATAAGGCTCTTAGACCTTAAATGATAGTTAATGTCTTTTACAATTATTGCTATAATCGCCAACAATCTTTAAATTTGCGAAGTGAGATTTAATAAAAATCAAGTGTTAAATAATGAAGTCCCTGATAAAATTTTAGGAATTTACTATTTTAAAGATAATTTAAATAATATTATTTATATAGGAAAAAGTATAAATATAAAAAGACGTTTAAATCAACACTTAAAAAATGGCAGAAAAAGATTGATCTCTTCATTTGTAAGTTTAAAAATAAAAAAGTTAAACACAGAATTAGAAGCTTTGCTTTTAGAATCACAAGAAATAAAAAGATATAAACCTATATATAACAGACAGTTAAGGAGGTATAAAGATAGGTACTCAATATTTAAAAAAATAAATAAAGATGGATATCCAATTTATTATCTAGAAACCACAAATTCAAACTCACTACTTGACTTTATGAGTAAAAAACAAGCTTATAATTTTTTACTAAAAATTAATAATAAATTTAATCTCTGTGAAAAATTAAATGGAATTGATAAAATAAACAAATCTTGTTTTAAATATCAGCTTAAAATCTGTAAGGGTGCGTGTATTAAAAACGAACCTGTCTATAAATATCAGAAGCGTTTTGAAGATAGTTTGTCTAGCTTGTATCAATTTCCTAATAATTGTAAATTATTTTTTAAATATAATGATTTTATAACAAACGTTACTATTTTAAATAATCAAGTGGTTGAGTTTGGTGTTAGAGGAAAAAGCAAACATAAAATTGAGTTTAATTCTTATGATGAAATTAGAATTATAAATAATTATATGAGAAAATTTCCAAGTAGGATATCAAAAATTAGAAATAATAATTAAATTATATTTTATTCATAACTGCTTATTTATTCAATAACTATTCTTTTCTCAACTGTCCCATCATCATAGATGTATAAGTGTGGTTGATTTTTTTGTTTTGTTTCTCTTCCTAATAGATCAGTTACTTTAAGAATTTTTTTGTTTAAAACGTAATCTTGTATTGAAGATGGGGTAGACTCATTGACAGTTAAGTTAGTTGAATGATAGACATCCCCTGAATTAGTCTGATCCAGATTACCTTCTATAAATGCTCCAAAGAAAGTAATGGATCCTGTACCACTATTTGGTGCCTCCCAATCCATCGACCAATTTTTTATACCAGGACCTTGTGTTCCACCTAATTTATGAGTAACAGCTTTATTATTATTAGTCAATTTTGTTTCAGTATTATTTGTTATAAAAAAAGTTCCTTTTTTTGCAGATCCAAAATTTGCTTCTTCAGAAGTTATCTCAAAGCCATACTGATCATTGCTACCATTTATAGTTGCAGTAATTGTATATACTTGATTTGGAACATATCCACTTGGTGGAATATTAGAAGTAATTGTAGCTCCTGCCCCAAAACTTGCATAGTGGCATTGAGTACAGCTTACACCATCAGTTGGAGATCCTGTTTTCCCTCCTACAGATCCTGTAGAATTAGAAATAGAAGTTGTTGGGTAAAAGAATATCGCTAAAGCAATAACAAATGGGATAATAAAAAGTGATTTGTTCATAGCGTAAACATACTAAATAAATTCTTGAAAAAAGTTAAAAACTGGGACCGAAAGGTCCTCCGAAAATAATCCCACTCGTTTAGGTGGGTATTTGTTTTTTAAGTTGTGGTTGCAGTATTACAATCTCTAACCTTTTCACAAGATTACAGCAAGTTCACAAATCAAAATTTGCAACACTTTTTGTACCGCTAACCAATCTACTAAAACAAACTTAAAAAATTAATTTGACTTTCTGATTAGAAAAAACTTTTAAAAATAATTCCAAGCCTCCACTATTTTTTACCCCCCACCTATAAGATATACCAAAATTTGTAGTGGCAGTAGTAAAAGTAACCACCAAATATTTTTCCATCGTATTAATTTTCTAATCCAATCGACATCTCTTTTATAACCTCTTACTAAATAAAAAAGCAATAGCGGTATTAGCCAAGGTAAAATAAAAACAAATAAAGGAGGAGTTTTTTTAGGGTCTTCAGAATCAGTTGAAGCTAAGACCACACTTTTTATATTTTCTGAAACAGGAAAAGAAGCATAACTAACATTTGCAATTGTTATTAATATAATGAAAATAAAAAGTAGATTTTTCATAAAGTAAAGTTTTAAAAAATAATTTTATTCTCTTTCAGAAGTGTGATTAAATTGAAAAGATTCGAAATCAGGATAATCAAGATTAATATGAAAAAGATCCATCAATAAAGTAGTCTGTGTTACTAATATAGATCCTTTCTGTCCACTAGATAAAAATATTGAGTCCTCTACTATTACAAATGACCCGTATGATGTGTCTGCCTGATTATTTGAAATATCATTATTATATATCTGAGTAAAAAGACCATCTGAAGAAAATTGATGTGTTAATCGGGCATTCACAAGCGCATAATTAGATATACCAGAATTAAGATTAGTTACTGTAAAACTTCCATTAGGGTATGATCCACTAGAGTAAACTCCTTCAGTAATATCATAAGCCATACTTACAACATTCCATGAGCCAATAATTGTTGCAGTAGTATTTCCTGTATTATTATTATTTCCTGTGTTAGTAGGCTCTTCATCTTCCTTCTTACAAGCTGTGAAGATAAATAATACTGCTAATAGTGTGTAAAGTAGTTTTTTCATAATTAAGTATGTGTTGGTTAGAATGGGGCAAACGTATTTAGAATAAAATAAAGTATTATGCTAAGCATAGCTCTTTTGGTTTTAGTAGAGAAAAAGACGGGGTAGCAGGATTTCAACCCACGGTTATTTTACTAGATTAAGGCAAGCTTTCAAACTAAAATTTGCACCACTTTTTGCACCGCTAGCCAATCTAGTAAAACAAACTTAAGAAATTAATTTGAATTTCTGATTAGAAAAAACTTATAAAAATAATTTATTCAAAATCATCCGGAGAAAGATCAAAAGATGGTGTTGTAATAGCAAGAGAATATATTACAATTATTACAACTATAATTACAGGGATAAAGATAAGAAGTAATAATTTTCTAAAAAACTTTTTCCTTTTTTTAACATCCTTTGGAATTGGTTTAGAAATATACCAAAAAATTGATATTAAATATGATAAGATCAAAAGTAATGGTAGAAGCTGAACCAAAAAAGGTGAAGATTCTGAAACAATCTCTGATTGATTAGATATCAGATTATTAATATTATTCACAGGGAACGAAGCATAAATTACATCAATAATTATTAGTAATATAATTAAAAATAAAATTAGTTTTTGCATAAAGCAAAGAAAAGCAAATAAAAAGGAAGTATTATGCTAAGCATAATAAGTAGAAAAAGTCGGGGTAGCAGGATTACAACCCACACTCATTTCACTAGATTACAGTAAGCTTTAAAACTAAAATTTGCACCACTTTTTGCACCGCTAACCAATCTACTAAGTCAAACTTAAGAAATTAATTTGATTTTCTGAGTAATTAGTTATTTTATAAAATAATTCTTAAATAAGTTTTTTATATATCTTATTCATTCTATCTAATTGAAGGTTTAAATCAACTTTTTTGTTAAACTGTTTACAGCTTTTAATTTGTTGTTTTATTTTTTTTATTTTTTTCTCAAGAGATTCTTTTTTAAGATTAGACTCCACTAACTCATTTATAGTTTTATCATTATTTCCAGACAATTGATTACATACGTCTAAGAAGATCGCATCTATACTCTCTTTAAAATTTAACTTATAATTAAAATCATTTGATACGATCCAGTCACTTTGAAAAACCCAGTCAATAATTGAATTATTCTCATTGTTTGGATGTGAATGTTTTTTAGCTACTGAAAGTAATATTTCTTCGTTAAAATTAATGACAAAGATTATATGGTAAGGTATTGATCTATCAATGATCTCAAGCAGACTACTAATATCTCCTTTCTTTTTAAGGGATATATTAAATATCTGGATTTCCTCAATCTCTTTGCTAGGCAATTTAATGGTAGATGCTGAAAGCTTATTTGTCCATCTTATACTACTAACATATTCACTAAATAATTTCTTTTGCTTTGTATTGGTAAAATTATCAAAAGCATTCTTAGGAATACTTTTGTCAACGATTGTATATTTTGGTAAATCAAACACTAATTAACAACAACAAATGATATAAGTTTAAAATCCTCAATTCCTTTAATATAATTATTAAGAGTATTTGTACCCCCCACTGAAAATAAGCTTGTTACTTCTTTTTCATCTTCAGACTTGATAATCTCACCAATGCTTTTTTGCAATAATTCTGAGTATTTATCCATGACCCTATAGTTATCTGTTTCTAAACAGAAATCCTTACAAGCATCAGTAATTGGAGTATCAAAACCTTTACATTGCTTCCTTAAAATGTCAAGTATTTTCTTTCCTTCTATATGATCATATATTACATCTCCATCATCTTTGATATATATCATATAGTAAGGATGAAGTCTATTCATTTTGTCAATATTTACACTTGAGTTTATGTTTTTTAAGATATAGATAACACCTTTATCTAACCCCTCTTCAGAATTAGTAATTGCATGAAGTCCCTCTGGTATATTTCTTAATTCTCCATAAGTAGTAATATAATTTGACAAATCAATTCTAAAATCATTTAATCCTAAATCTGTAATACTAACACCTTCTCTTAAATCTTCTAAGTCAACAACCTCTTCTTTTAGTTTCTTTAATTGTATTTTCCGATATTCTAAATCCTTCTCTTCAGTATTCAAAATATTATCATCACCAGTACTAGCCATAGTGCTAATTAACATTTTGTTTTCAACTCTTTGTTTCAAGTTAATGTATGAGTCGAGAGTAACATCTGGCCAAAAGTTAACCATAGTTATAGATTTATTAGTAGATCCTATTCTGTCAATCCTACCAAATCTTTGAATTATTCTTACAGGATTCCAATGTATGTCATAGTTGATTAAATAATCACAATCTTGTAAATTTTGCCCCTCTGAAATACAATCAGTAGCAATCAACAAATCAATTTCTTCATCAATAAATGAAAGTGTAAGCTTCTTGTTTTTTGATTTAGGAGAGAAGCAAGTTAAAAGCGTATTTAGATGATTTGGTATTTTTTTAGTAGTACAAATTTTCTTGCTTCCAGTAATGAGAGCTGTGTTAATATTAAATTCAGATTTAATATAATCGTTCAAGCTATCATAAAGGTAATTTGCAGTATCAGCAAAAGCTGTAAAAATAATAACCTTTTTATTGTCACCATTAAATGGATTTCTAACTTTTTCGGAAATTATCTCTTTTAATTTTTTTAGCTTAAAGTCATTATCTCCATTGACAGGTATAACCTTATTTCTTAAATTACTTAAGATCTCTAAATCAGCTTCTAAATCTTCTTTCCATCTTGTTTTATCAATGTCTGAAATATGAACTTTAACTTTATTTCCAATAACATTTTCTTCATCCCCCCAATCAGCATCCCAATCAAAATCAGCCTCTGAATTAGCTTGAATACCTGAATATGTATCTGCTTCATTATTATCTAAAGATTCGATAGCATCATTTATCTTTTTAGTAATATTTTCAATTGTAAGCCTAAATGAATAAACAGAACTTTCAATTCTTTTAAGTAGGTTAATCCTCATAAGAATTTTAAGACTAGACTCTCTATCTCTTTGAGAAAAGGAACTCGCTCCAGATTTTACTTTTCTTTCGTATAACTCCTCATAAAATTGCACTCGTGTTGGCAATATATAGCTTAAGGGAGAATAGATTGACAAGTTAAGAAGAGTTAAAGTTTCAGCTATTTCTGTATAATCTATTCCATCAGCTGACGTTAATGGAGCTTGAATCGAAACAGGCTTGTTTCTGTTAGGAAAATCCCCAATCTCTGATGTATCATAATATGAGGTAATATGTTTTCTTGACCTAGCAATGGTTAAGCTGTCAAGTAATTCAAAGAAGTCAAAATCAAGCATATTCAGAAGCTTATCAGTGGTTCTTTCTGTAGCTTCAAATTTTGACCAACCATTAAATGCTTGTTGTGCTCGTTTAAAAATCTGTTCGATTCCTCTATCGGTATTCAGTTTCTCATCTAACTTTTCAGGGACACCTTCATAAGCCAAAGCAAGTTGATTCTTCAAGTCATTAAATCTATTATTTACTGGAGTTGCAGATAGCATTAAAACTTTTGTTTCAATTCCTTCTTTAATAACTCTCCGCAATAACTTTTGATATCTATTTTCTTTATCTACAACCGTATTATTATTCCTAAAATTATGAGATTCATCAATAACAATTAGTCCATAATTACCCCAATTTACCTTTTCAAGGTCTCTTCCATTACTCATTCCCTTATCTCTGGACATATCAGTATGAAATAACACATCATATCCAAATCTATCTTTTGCCAAGATATTGTCTTTATCATTATGCCTAAAAGTATTCCAGTTTGCTTCTAATTTCTTAGGACAAAGTACTAGCACATCCTTATTTCTTTTCTCGTAATACTTTATAACTCCTAAAGCGGAAAAGGTTTTACCTAAACCAACACTATCGGCAATTATACATCCGTTATATTTTTCTAGCTTATTGATAGCTCCAATAACTGCATCCTTCTGGAAATTATACAACATCCTCCAAACCTCAGTATCTTTAAATCCTGTTTCTTCATTAGGCAGAGTATCAATTGATAAATCATCAAGGAAGTCATTAAATATATTATAAAGTGTAATGAAGTATATAAAATCAGGACTATTCTCTTTATAAGCGTTCTCAAAGTACTCTTGCACATGCTTTGTAACATCTTCTAAATCATCTTCATTTTTCCATATCTGATTAAACCATTCAAGGTAAGCATTGCTATCAGGATACTCATTTTTCTGAATAAGAGTAGGAAACCCTTCTTTTTGTGAAATCCCTAAGTCTGATGTTGTAAAACCATTTACATTAGTATAGGAAACACCATCTTTTTCATTTTCAAGATGGATAAGACCATTAAGAGGTGTTGAGGTAAACTTGTTTGACTTAAAAGTAACTTTATCTTTAACCCAGTCAGAACATTCTTTAGCGATTGCTCTTTGGTTTAATTCACTTTTCAATCTTAATTCAAATTCTCCTCCACATAAATCCGCTTCCCTGTAAATATGTGGAATGTAAAACTCTCTTGATTGTTTTTGTAGCTTCTCTTCTAAAAAAGTAGGAGATGTAAAAATAAATTTAAGTTCATCAATATTTTTAAGTTCTTTTTTAAGTGCCTCAAATGCATAAATTGAAAAAGAAGCAGCTGCTATTGAAAGCTTAGAACCTTTCTTTAATTCTTCCTTTAAATCATCATCTAGCCTATTATTTACATTATCAATCAATTTCATAGACTACAGCACTTTCATTTCAGTTTCAGGGCTCAATTGTTTTAGCAACTGTTTTACGTTTACTTTGGCGGTATCATCTTTAAATCCTGAATCTTTAAATACAATACGTATTGGTTCTTCTTTAGCAATTTCTTTAATAAAAACTTCATCAATATCGCTATCAAAACAAGCATATAATGAATTACCAGCTACCTTAAACACGTTTTTACCGCTTATCAGTACTTGCTCTATTTTAAGAGACAATGGCAATCCCCAATCTAACATTACTTGTGCTAATAGATCATCTGCTGTTCTATCTGACTTTAAATTGTCTGCTACCAAATCTAACTGTCCTTGATCATAATCTTGTGGTTTGTAATACACATCTTGCATATTGCTTTCATCCAAACGATATACACGGAAACCATAATCAATATCTGCACCTGTTTCTTCTTTGATTTTATTAGCTGCTCTACGAATACGTTCTTTTCCTATTTCACAAATGTTTTTATAACCTGCTTTAAAGGCTTCACTTTTTTCATCTGTTAATTCGGGTAGTTGGACTTGGATAAACTTACGGTTTGAGTTTTCTTCAGCATTCAATTGTAATACGGCATGTGCAGTGGTCGCTGAACCTGAAAAGAAATCAAGAATAACATCATCATTGTTAGTTGATTGAAAACAAATATCATATAACAAGCCTAATGGTTTTGGGGTGTCAAAAGATTTAGAATTTAATAACGATTTCACTTCTAAAGTTCCTGCTTCATTTGCAAATTTTGGGTGTAACCAAACTGATTTAGGAATTACTGTTTTTATTTTTCCATCTACAATTAAAAAATCTTTTTGAAAAATGTCATAGCGCTTTTCTTTACCTACTTCTTTTGCAACTAACTCTGTAATCCTTGCTCTTGCAGTCTCTTTACCCCATCGCCAACGACCATCTGTCCCATCTGATAATTTAGGCAAGACTTCAATATAGAATTCATTATCAGCATCCAATGAAATACTGTTATTGCTAGGATTAACATAAAAAGAATAAAACATATTTGGTCTATCCTCTCTTTTTGCTCCTGACCCTCTTTTTCTTAAACCCTGGGTTCTGTATTTACCAAGGTTTTCATCATTCTCTTTATAATCTTTTAGATATTCTTCAGGAAGTGGTATTCCTCTTGTAGTAAATGATGTTTTTTTATAAACAAGCATACTATTATGTGAGGTCGCGAAATATTTATCGTCACTTCTACCCTTAAGATTACTTACTACAGAAACACAAGCTAAAAAATTTAACTCCCCAAAAAGTTCATCACATATCTTTCTAAGATTATGCACTTCATTATCATCAATCGAAATAAAAATAACCCCATCATCTGTCAATAAATTTCTAGCCAATTTTAATCGTGGATACATCATGCTTAACCAATCAGAATGATATCGACCTGCTGTTTCAGGATTTGCTACTAATCGTTGATTATATTCGTCTTTTTGACCGCTTTCTTCTAATTCTTCTTGTGCATCTTTGCTAAAGTTGTCTTTGTACACAAAGTCCTTACCTGTATTGTAGGGCGGATCTATGTAGATCATTTTTATCTTACCCAAGTAGCTTTCTTGTAGCAGCTTTAATACTTCTAGATTATCTCCTTCTATATAGAGGTTTTCGGTATTATCAAAATCTACAGAATCTTCACGTACAGGTCGTAGGGTTTTTGTTGTAGGTAAATTGGCGGTTACTATGGCTTCTCTTTTACCTGACCATTCCAAACGGTAACGTTCTTTATTACCTTCAATAATATCATTGCTCAATTCTTGTTTCAGCAGCTCAAAATCTACTTTAATTCCCTCTGCAGTTTCAGTAACACAATTAGGGAATCGCTCCGCAATAAACTGGCTATTTTTATTTACCCAATCAGGGCTTTGCATGTCTAATTTTTCTTCCATAATCAATTAAATTCTAGCATAGTTGCTAATGTCTCATAACTTGCTATTTTTTTAAAGTGCACTTCTGCTCCACTTATTTCTTTAAAGTGTTCTGTTGCACAATGTATCTTTAGTTTCTCAATGCCTCTTAAGTCCATATCAGAGTCAGATCCTTTTGTTTCTGCTACAAAATAAATTTGCTTTACCTTATCTTTATCAAATACAATGGCCCAATCTGGGCTATAATTAGCTACTGGCGTTGACACATAAAAGCTCTTGGGTAATTTTGCATACACAACAACTTCTGGGCTTTTCTCTAATCCCTGAGCGAATTCGGATTCTATTTTAGAGTCTGAAGTAAGAAAATCGTAAATATGCCTTTGAAGTAATTCTGAATCTCGAGTAGCAAATTTACTGTTGGTAAATACGGTTTTGCTATCAAAGCGATTATCTGTTTTGTGATACACTATATTATTGATTATCAAACTGGCTTTCACCTCATTAATTAGCTTACTACATTTAGCAATAAACTCTTCTGGATTTTTACGAATCAATAAAAACTTCTCCTCTTTTATTGATTTAAGTATTTCCACTATAGTTTTTCTGGTAAGGCTGGTATTTACTTCTATTTCTCCAACAATATCATATACGGCATTGGTATAAATATCATTTTTAAGCTTTAGGGTTTTGCGGTCCTCTGTTTCTTTAATTAGAGTCCCTTCCTTCATTTGGTCCTTTGTACCATCTTGAAGCTCTCCAGTTTTTACTTCATAGACTCTATCACCAATATTTAATTGGGCATTTATTAAAATTTTACTGTCTTCAATTAACTTACTACTATCAAACTGAACTTCATAAATAGTTTTCAAATTAATCTTATCCCATAGCTCTTGAAATTCCTTTTTATTAAAATTGTCATTAGTATCTAATACAATTGTTTGGCGTTCGTCCTCTGGCTTGAATTCTTCTCCAGTATAAACAGATTTTAATAGTTTACAAATAGAATCACGATAGGGCTCTAAACTTTCTGGAATTGGCACTTTATTGTTTTCAATAAGTTCTCTTCCTTCGGGAGTTATTTTATCGTCTTCATCAATTACATCATTCTTATAAAGTACTTTATTTAATTTTTTAGACTCCTCATTGGTCAATCTATGTTCTTCATCCTTCTCATTTACAATTAATTTACCAATGAAATATTCTACTTCTGCTTTTTGAGGACGATCTTTCAATGTAGCCGCAATTTCAGACTGTAAACCTTTAGCAAAAGCTTCATACGATTCTGATGCAATTACGGTTAGCTTATTTATTTCATGTACTTGGTCTCCAACTGATTCAAAATCTAATCGGTTACCATTTTTATTCACACACAAACGCATACCACGACCCACTTCTTGTCTTCTTCTAGTTAAGCTGCCACTTTCAGCATTTTTTAGTGCACATATCTGAAACACATTTGGGTTATCCCACCCTTCTTTTAAGGCAGAGTGAGAGAAGATAAATCTAGTAGGCTCTTCAAGACTTAATAACCTTTCTTTATCTTTCATAATTAGATCATAGGCCGAAATATCATCTGAATCTTCCTTACCACGCTTTACTGTTGGATCTATCGACTTTCCTTTTTTATCTATAGAAAAATATCCATTATGCACCTTGCTAGGCTCATCACGCATTAAATAGTTATCGTATTCTGGAAGTGTTAAATCTCTTTCGTTATCTCTTAATATTGCATATTCCTCTTCAAATATCTTAGCATACTCTCCTAATTCCTGTTCTCCAATTTCATTATACACACGGTACTTTTCTACAGAATCTATAAAAAAGAGAGACAACACTTTTATGCCTTTCCCATAGAGTTGCTTTTCTTTTTGTAAGTGCGACATAATACATTCTCGAATCTGAACTCTACGAAACGCATTTTCATCTTTATCATTTAAAATATCACCAGGATAAATATCCTGACCTCCAATTACAATTTTATTTAAATAACCATTAATTTCAGAAATAGTTTGGTTTTTATAAGCGGGCATATTTCCAGAATGTTCATATAAATTGAACCCTTGAGGCACTTTTTTACGCTCCTTTGTAATAAGTCCTGAACTAGATCGCTTCTCATATTCAATTACTGCAAATGGTGGTTTTTTCGTACTTAAACTTATACTTTCTAAATAAAGATATCCAGTAGTTCCGGTTGATCCTTTAAGATTAATCCCTTTTACCTGAATCTTTTTAACTAAACGTTTATTATAAGCATCTAAAGCATCCAATCTATATACCTTATTATAATCTACTTTATGAGTAGCTGAATAACGCAAAGTGAAAAGAGGATTGAAATCTTGCATACTTTCTAAGGTTTTGACACCATCAACCGATTGAGGTTCATCAATAATTAAAATGGGATTCGTATTGGCAATAATATCAATTGGTTTCCTTGTTCCAAACTGATCGAGTTCCTGATAAATACGTCTGGCATCTTTACCTCTCGCATTAAAAGCTTGTGTATTAATAATCATAACACTAATACGACTATCTGAAGCAAAATTCTCTATATCCTGAGGTCTTCCAGAATTATATATAAATGGATTTATTTTATGCTTGTACTTTTCTTGAAAATGATTTTGAGTAGCCTCAAACGAATGATATACTCCTTCACGAATAGCAATACTTGGTACAATAATAATAAACTTACTCCAACCATATTTGTCATTTAACTCATACATAGTTCTAATATAAGTATAAGTTTTTCCAGTACCTGTTTCCATCTCAATGGTTAGATTGTATCCTAAATTTACTCCCTTAGGTCTTTCTATTTGACTACTTTCCAATAAGTCGTTTCCTTCTTGAACTTTGTTAATGTTTTTCAGTATTTGTGATTCAGGGATTTGAATAGCAGAATTACGGTATCCTATATCTTCTAATACCTCATCATCAAAAGCAGAGGTTTGAGTAGACCCTGAAGCAGCTAATCTTGTTTTTCTAATAATTTCCTTACTTCTTTCCAGAGTAAAACTGCCTGTTTTTATAGATTGCCCTTTAAAACAATTTACTATTGCCTCTACACCTTTTACTTGAAAATCTTGTTCTTTAAATTGTAGTTTCATATTATATCACTTTCATTTCAGTTTCAGGACTTAGTTGTTTTAAGAGTTGTTTTACATTTACTTTAGCAGTATCATCTTTAAAAGCACTGTCTTTAAATACAATTCTTAGTGGAGATTCTTTAGCAGTTTCTTTAGCAAACTCTTCATCAATACCAGTATCAAAACAAGCAAAAAGTGAATTCTCTGCTACTTTAAATAGCTTTTTTCCAAATACATCTACTTGCTCTATTTTAAGAGATAATGGTAATCCCCAATCTAGCATTACTTGTGCTAGTAAATCATCTGCTGTTCTATCTGATTTCACATTGTCTGCTACCAAATCTAACTGCCCTTGCTTATAATCTTGTGGTTTGTAATAGACATCTTGCATGTTACTTTCATCTAATCGAAACACCCTAAAACCATAATCAATATCAGCAGCTGTTTCTTCTTTGATTTTTTTGCCAGCTCTACGAATACGTTCTTTACCTATTTCACAAATGTTTTTGTATCCTGCATTGTATGCTTCACTTTTTTTATCTGTTTCTTCTGCTATCTGAACAAGTATAAATTTTCTTTTTTGATTTTTTTTAGTATTAAATTCAAATATAGAGTGTGCAGTAGTTGCTGACCCTGCAAAAAAATCTAAAACTATATCATCATTTTTTGTTGAAATATCAAGTAAGTCTTTTATAAGATTAATTGGTTTTGGTGTATCGAATATTTTCTTGTCAAATAATTTTTTTAATTCGTTTGTAGCTCTATCTGTAATGTATGAGACATCTTCCAATATGCTTTTTATTTTCATTCTTCTTTCATCAGTAAAATAGTCTTTTATATAGATAGTCCCTCCAGAGCTTGCATATAACTTATAAGAATCCGTTTCTATTTTTTTCTTACTCCATGTCCATCTACCATCAGAACCATTACTTTTTATTGGAAACTTTTCAATAAGATTTTCACCTGATTTTGCATATACTTTACCACTATCAGGATTATAGTAAATAGGGAAATATAAAGTAGGAGAATCTTCCCTTCTGCTACCTTGCCCTTTTTTCATTAAAATTCCATCTGTTTTATATTGTCCAAATTCATCTTCTTTATTAAAAGAACTTAAATAATCATCATCCGGAGTCAATCCATAAAAAGCACCTTTATTTTTTTGATAACATACAATATATTCATGATTTGTTGCAAATCCATTTTTATCTCCCATTCCATTATTACTCTTTTTTACAACCGCAGATTCAATAAAATTATGTTCTCCAAATATTTCATCACAAATTTTCATTAAATTATGTACTTCATTATTATCTATCGAAATAAAAATCACACCATCATCTTTCAATAAATTTCTAGCTAATTTTAGTCTAGGGTTCATCATACTCAGCCAATCAGAATGATATCTTCCTGCCGTTTCAAGATTTGCTACTAAGCGCTGGTTGTATTCGTCTTTTTGTCCGCTTTCTATAAGTTCTTCTTGGGCATCTTTGTTAAAATTGTCTTTGTATACAAAGTCCTTTCCTGTATTATAAGGCGGGTCTATGTAGATCATCTTAATCTTACCCAAGTAGCTTTCTTGCAGTAGTTTGAGTACCTCTAAATTGTCTCCTTCTATATAGAGGTTTTCAGTATTATCAAAATCTACAGAGTCTTCACGTACAGGACGTAAGGTTTTTGTAGTAGGCAAGTTGGCTGTTACTATTGCTTCACGTTTTCCTGGCCACTCCAAACGATAACGTTCTTTATTACCTTCAATAACTTCATTATTGAGCTCTTGTTTAAGTAAATCAAAGTCTATTGCTTTTCCTCCTGCTGTTTCGGTAACACAATTAGGAAAAAGTGCTGCAATTTTTTCTACATTTTCATTTGATATATCTTGAGAACTCATTTTTAGTTTTTCCATTTAATAAATTTGTTGAAATTATATCTGCTAAAATATAATTAAAATTAATAGATTATATGAATTTTTCTCTCAATTTTAACATGTCTGAACTTATTTTAGAATCTATCACTCGAGCATATATTTGAGTAGTTCTTATATTATTATGTCCAAGCATCTTAGAGACTGTTTCTATAGGAACACCATTTGTTAATGTAATAGTTGTTGCAAACGTATGTCTTGCACTATGAAAAGTAAGTTTTTTATTAAAAATACATAAACGCGCTATTTCCTTTAAAGCTTTATTAGTTTTTTGATTACTTATCATTGGAAAAATTCTATTTGTGTTTTTATGCTTTTTATATATATCTAAAATATATAAGGCATATGGCAAAATAGGAACATTTGAAGGTATATCAGTTTTATGTCTTTTTATATAAATCCATTGTAAGCCATCATTACCTTTTTGTATGTTTTTTATATTTAAATTATATAAATCTATATATGAAAGACCAGTGTAACACGCAAATAAAAATATATCACGCACTTTATTTAAACTGCTATTTAACTTTATATTTTTCAGTATATATAATTCGTCTTTATTTATATAAACACGATTCGTTTTCTTAAATGAAATTTTAAAACCCACAAAAGGATCTTTTGTTATATAATTGTTCTTTATACAAAAGTTAGTTATCTTCTTAAAACGCTGAATATGTTTCATCATTCCATTATGCGTACATTCAGTATTTAATAATATAAACTGTGAAAAATTATATATAAAATTATAATTTATTTGAGTGAGTGAAATATCATTAGCGTTATATATTTTTTTTATATAATTTTTTAAATGTTTTATTGTCGTTATATAATTTTTATATGAACCAAAACTATATTGTATTCCAATAAGCGATTTCATATTTTCATTATGCTGTTTAAACACATTTATAATACTATTCATTATAAGTGTATCATTTTTATAAAAATCAAGAACAGTCTTGGCTGTTATAATAACATTGGTTTTTATTAATGCATTATATTTTTCTATTATATCAACGCGTATAGTTTCTAACTCTAAATTCAGTGCTTTTTTACTATTTCCTTTAACGCGTGTTCTTTTGGAATCCCAATTTATATAGAGTACATCTATTTGGGTGTAAAACTGGACTGTGGTATCGTTATACCTCACTTTGCAGTATATAGGAACCATCCCAGTTTTCTTGGTTAATGCTTTTCTTGCAAAAAAGCTTACAAATAATTGTTTTTTCATCTTACAAATTTATTAAATTATACAATACAAAATTTATTTAATAAACTGATTTACAATAAGTTATCTTTAAAGATATAAAGCAATATATTTTTAAAAATATGAACTTATGGATGTAAAGTGATGAAATTTTTGATCTTAAAAAAAGAAGAAAATTTTTACGCCATTTTTCTTTCACCAGAATTTTCACCGTTTTACATTTTTTTTGGTGGCATTATCTGATAAAAGGGGGTAAAAAATTATTTTATAAAATAATTTCTAAATCTTATGTTCTTGGGCTTGGTAATCAGTGTTTTACTCCC
>Ga0206129_10000820_pt1 | contig 45515 bp, 33 predicted proteins | sample Helgoland_Spring_8_FD_148616 | JGI IMG/M metagenome (GOLD analysis project Ga0206129, IMG submission 148616) | Pelagic subsurface seawater microbial communities from Kabeltonne, Helgoland, North Sea - Helgoland_Spring_Bloom_20160502_2 | ecosystem: Environmental > Aquatic > Marine > Epipelagic ...
TGCACGCCGTCAACATATACACCAACTGATTGCTCAAATGATTGGTTCGCACCAACGCTGATCCCGCGCATTGTAATAATGGTGTTTACCGCATTTTCAGAGATGCTTAGATTGGGAACGAATTCAGACAGGCTCTGGAAGTCAGTGACACCAGCGTCCTCAAGCCTTTCACCGCTCACGGCAGTCATGGATATAGGCACGTCCTGAAGGCTTTCAGCACGTTTCTGTGCTGTTACGATAATTTCTTCCAGTTGAGCACCATATGCGCCACTAGACGCGGCAGCAACTGCCAGCGCTAGACTGGATAAAGTGCGGATTGATTTCTTGTTCATATACTTCCCCTCGGTTTTTAGTATTTGGCAGCTTCGCGCTGACTCTTAATGTGTCGGCACATATGCGCCAAGCTTTTTATTTTTATAAAAGCGATAACTTAATAGATTACCTTAGCTTCTCACTTTCACAGAGGTGGACTCTCTTAACACCGCTGTGCACACGAGATTAGCACAAAAAAATCTGTAATGCATGCCCTGTCAAACTCGGCCATATTTGTAGCTATATCGGACAGTTCGAAGCGTTTTTGTGCACTGTCACATGAATCATTGGGTTTGCAATCAACGAGATAGCCCAACGACTACTATTAAGACGGGCGAGTGAGAGGATACCTCCTAGTCAAATTACGATACTGTTTAAAATCGAGATGCTCAGTCAGCATTGGGCTGACGCAAAATTTCAGTTAGCCTCTCCAGACAGCCTTGCATGCTGGTGCGAATAAAGGTTTCGATTTCAATCGGTGCCACTTTCGTTTCCCATAGCAGTCGGCAGCCATCGGCATTGGCAATGATTTCAATGCTGGCGTGATGGGATTCCAGTGGTGCCGGGGTTTCAAAACAGGAATACTCCATGGTTTTGCTATCTTCATCTCGGCTGAGAATACGTTCTTTGATATCTCCGGCACCGGGCAGGTGCAGGGATCTGACTTCGCCATCAAAGATGCAGCTTGTTACGCCAGGTACCCAGTCTATTCGGTCAGGAGTGCCGAGGATGGCCCATAGCTGGTCAGCTGAGGCATTGAACTGATGGTCGACTTTGACTGACATAGGGTATCTCCATTTGTTGGTTCTAAATGTTTTAGGTTGGAGGCTGATGGTACATCAGGATGTTGAGGCGATGTTAGAAGTGTTTGTGGGGGTATACGGGCTGATAAAAAGGCCACTTCTTGCGGGGTGGCCGTTTTATTGTGGTGGAGTCTGGTAGGGGGGCTGATTGTAAAAGCCTGTTGGATTTTACAACTCCTGCGGAGCGCCATGTCCATCTGCGATGGTCATGGCATCCAAACGCTGCTGTAAGCATCGTTTGTCGAACGGGGTTCTCGCCCGGCTGCCCAATCTACCAATAATAAAAAAGGCTGCTTCTTGCGAAGCAGCCTTTTTTATTATTGGCGGACCGGACGGGACTCGAACCCGCGACCTCCGGCGTGACAGGCCGGCATTCTAACCAGCTGAACTACCGGTCCGTGAAAGCTTTTTCTCTTGGTGGGTGGTACAGGGATTGAACCTGTGACCCTCGCCTTGTAAGGGCGATGCTCTACCAGCTGAGCTAACCACCCCCTGAGAGAGCGACGCATTCTACCTAACTGGAGGTCGCTGTCAAACATTTTCTGGCGCTATATACATATCAGTTTCGCAACCCTAAAATACCGGCCTAAATAAGGGATGTCCTGAGTAAAAATGCAGATTTATAAAGACTTTAATATAGAAGCTGCCCATCGCTTGCCAAATGTTCCTGAGGGGCACAAATGTGCGCGACTTCATGGGCATTCGTTTCAGGTCAGAATCTCTGTCGAGGGGCCTGTGGATGAGCAAACCGGTTGGATTATGGACTTTGGCGATATCAAAGCGGCATTCGCGCCGATCTATGATCAATTAGACCACCATTACCTCAATGATGTGGTAGGGCTGGAGAATCCTACCAGTGAAAATCTCGCTCTGTGGATTTGGCAGAAGCTCAAGCCCGCACTCCCTGAGCTATCCTGTGTGACCATCAAAGAAACTTGCACTAGCGGCTGTGTCTATAAGGGCTAGCCGGTGGGCGCTTTTATTCGTTCCCAGATTAAGATACCCAGCATTAAGCCAATTGGGATAAAACACCCTAGCAGGATTTGCTGCCAGCTCAGCAGGTAGATGGCCCAGCCGGCGCTAAGCGCGGCAATCGCCTGAAACGAGAATATGGCGAAATCATTAACTCCCTGAGCTTTGAAGCGTTCATCTTCCCGGTGGGTGCTGGGCAATAAGGAGGTGCCAGATACAAATAGAAAGTTCCAGCCTATGCCAAGCAGCACCAGCTGAATCCAGAAACCATTAACCGTGACATCAGCAAAGCCAATGGCAATGGTGGCGCAATAGCAGGCCAGACCGACCAGCATCATGCCTCTTATGCTGAGGTACTTAAACAGTACTGGTGCTATAAAAGAGGGCAGAAACATTGCCGCAATATGACTCTGAATCACCCATTTTGTGTCTATTAGTGAATGCCCGTGAAAATAGTGCATGCTGATGGGGGTGCCTGTCATCACAAAGGACATAATAATGTAGGCCACAGAGCCGCTGGCTAATGCTAGGCAAAATGAGGGATTGCGCATCAATACTAATGTCGATGTACTACTCTTAGCACTTGTCGCGGCTCCCATGCCGGAGGGCTTGACTTGACTGAGCAGAAGTGCTGCCAAAATAATGCAGGCGGCACCCAGCAAAAATGACCCCTGATAGTCAACACCGGTTAACTGTTTGCCGGCAACTGCTATTTCCGGCCCTATATACGCGGCGATAATACCACCCGCCATAACCATGGAAGCCGCTGTCGCATTATGGTCTTCCCCTACAGATTCCATGGCAGCAAATCTGGTTTGCAGTATTGAGGCGTTGTTCAGGCCGAACAGGAAGCTGGAAAGGCAGAACAGGCTGAAGCTCTGGATCTGTAGTGCCAGCATGGCGAGACCGCAGGTGAGTGCACCAATCAGCATAGTTAGCAGCAATGTGTTTTTTCTTCCCAGTATCCGCATACATTGGGTCACTGGGATCACTGTAATCGCAGTGCCCAGAATCATGATGGCAATAGGAGCTGTTGCCCATGAGGTTGAGGGCGCCAGTTCAGCTCCTACCAGAGAACCCGCCAGCACCATCAGTGTAATTATTGAACCTCCCAGTGCGCTGCTTATGCTTAGTATGCAGACATTTTTGAAGCCTGGTGCGGATATGATGCTCATGGGGTAAATCCCTGTGGTTGGTTAGTCGCCAGTTATTTTGCCACTCGGCAGATTCTAGACTACTTTTGCAGAGTGGGAAGCAGTTATTGCATTTTAAATGCTGCTGGTCTGACAGGCTAAAGTGAGATTCTGAAAGCTATAAAATAAGAGGCTAGAAATTATGGACGATATCCATCGGCAAAATCCTCTCCGGTCAATATCATTTACAACCTCGCGGAGCTCAATATCGACTCATTGAAAAAGCTATCCATAGGCATGGATCTTGAGGATGAGTTTGCTATTGCAGTGTAGCGACCAAGAAATAGAGGCCTTTAACACTGTATCCGACATTGGTGCGGCCGTTCATCTGACACTTGCCGCAAAACCTGCGCCGATTGCTAGCATGCAAACCAGTTAAGGCAGGTTTTCTGCCTGGTTAATGGCCTGTTGCGCGGTATCTCAGTGCCGCGCTAACGCTGACTACTGTATACTGCCGCGCTAACTTCAGCCCTGCGCTAGCAGTCTAATCCGGTCAGAGAGTCATACACATGGTAGAAATTGGTGCATTTAACCAGCTTCAGGTTGTAAAGCAGGTCGATTTTGGTGTCTATCTGGATGGCGGTGAGCTGGATACCATATTGCTGCCCCGGCGCTATGTACCAGAGGGCTGCGAGATTGGCGACTGGCTGGATGTATTCCTCTACTTTGATTCAGATGATCTGTTGATTGCCACCACCGAGAAGCCCAAGGTTCAGGTGGGCGACTGTGAAATGTTGACCGTTGTAGATATTAACCATGCCGGTGCATTTATGGACTGGGGCCTGCCCAAAGATCTGTTGGTGCCATACAACGAGCAACAAAAGCCTATGGAAGTGGGTTATTCCTATGTGGTTCACGTGTTTCATGACCAAAATTCTGACCGCATTGCAGCCTCTACCAAGCTCAACCATCATCTTGATGAGGAAACCGTCTGGCTCAAGCCCCGCCAGCAAGTCAATTTGCTGATCGCAGGCCGTACTGATCTGGGTTACAAAGCTGTGATAGACAATAAGTACCTGGGCCTTATATTCCGTGCCGATGCCTTTAGGCCACTCAAAATAGGTGAGCGGTTGCCTGGTTTTGTTAAAAATATCCGTGCCGATGGTAAGATAGACCTAGTGATTTCCCAGAGTACGCTGCAGGGAGACCATGATCTGGGTGAGCAAATTATTCGTCATTTGCAGGAGATGGGGGGTGAGTCGCAGATTTCTGACAAAAGTGACCCTGAGGAGATTTATCGTCTGTTTAAGGTATCAAAGAAAAAGTATAAGCAAGCATTGGGCACTCTTTATAAGAGCAAACGCATCCTTATTGAGCCCGGCAAAGTAAAACTTATCAATTCATAGCCCCTTCTTGATACTTTTTATAAGCCCTATACCCTGAGTGGTATTTAAGGGTGCGAGTCATAATCTTGGGCTATAGATCTCATTTAAAGATGCCTCGCAAGGCTACACGCCCTTAAATTCGGCTCTTCGTTGTGGTACTCTGTTTTTTCTTAGTTGTAGATACGTGCTTGCCATGGAAGCAAGTTGCCTCTTTTAATAAAAAAAACAAATAAATGGATTTAGTTTATTAATTTGTGTCTCTCGTACCACTGAGACAACATCGGGCTGTAGTTACAATAAAAATTACCCAAGTTCCGTTACATTTTTTTGGCGCTGGGTAGATCAAGTAATTCATTTTTGGGGACAATCGTTATGTATAGAAACAATAAACTCAGTCTGGCTGTATCAGTGGCCATTGGCGTATCATTTTCAGGCATTGCAAATGCTGAACTAGAAGAAGTTATAGTTACAGCCACCAAGCGTGCCGAAAACATGCAAGATGTTCCAATTGCTATTTCTGCTCTGGGAGGCGATTCGCTTAAAGAACTCAATGTCCAGACTTTTGATGAATATGTACAGTATCTGCCCAACGTCGTTAGTGCAGGTATTGGTCCTGGCTCTCGAGAAATTTATATCCGTGGTTCTGCCTCTGAGCAGGGTTCGGTCACTGTAACATCGGCACAGGGGTCTGCTCCAGGTGTGGCACTCTATCTCGACGAGCAGCCCGTTTCTTTTGGTGGGCGTAACCTTGACCTGTATGCAGCTGATCTTCAGCGTGTAGAGGTTCTGGCTGGCCCTCAGGGTACATTGTTTGGTGCTAGCTCGCAGTCAGGTACAGTGCGAATGATTACCAATAAGCCTGTGATCGGTGAGTTTGAAGGTAGAGTAGACCTTGGTATCAGTACGACTTCTGGTGGTGACAACAGCAACAAAATGGAAGCGATGATTAACCTTCCATTAGGTGAGAATGTCGCGATGAGACTGGTTGGCTTTAGTGATAATCAGGGCGGATATATCGACAACGTTGCCGGTACCTTCACGCCGAGCGGCCCGGTGGTCGATAGAAACCAGCTCAATGGCTATGGCACCCGCTTTGATAAACGTCCAAACTCTACCTTGGAGTCGACCAATAATGCCTCATTTGTTGAAGAGGACTGGAATGAAGCTTCATATAACGGATTCCGTATTGGGGTTGCAGCTGATATCAATGAAGACTGGAGCGTTTTGGTCCAGCACACCTCTCAGGAGCTTGATGTTGAGGGCTCTTTCCTAATCGACCCACGTTTGGGTGATGACAAGTCGCAGAAATATGCTCCCGAGCGTACTCAAGACGATTTTGGATTGACTACATGGACGCTTGAGGGGCGAGTGGCAAACTTGGACATGGTTTACACCGGTGGCTACTTAGACCGCGATGTCGATGCTCTAGTCGACTATACACACTACAACAACGGCGGTGGTTACATTACCTACTACCTATGTAGTGGTGGTGCAGCCGGCGCAACCTCCCCGGTATCGCAACAAGAAAATAGCTGTTTTGATCCTACTAAAATGTACCGTGATCAGACCAATAATGAGCGCACAACCCATGAATTCCGCGTAAGCACTGATGCTGACAATCGTGTCAGATTATTGGGTGGCATATATATCAATGATGTAAAGACCACGTCTATCGGTGAGTTCCAGTATCTGTCAACGGGTGATGCTTTCACCGAATTTAACCGAGCTACCTATGGCGATGATTATCCAGCCTATGCGCCCGGTAATATTACCCTCGATATCGCCGGCACCACCGCTGGTTCCACTCCTCGCGGGCCTGACACAACATTCTTCAATGACTTTACTCGGGATGAGGAAGAGATCGCATTCTTTGGTGAAATCGCGTTTGACGTAACTGAAAAGCTAACTGCCTCTTTAAGCGCCCGTCGCTATGAGATTGATACGCAGCTTCAAGGTGCATCAAACTTCTCCTTCGGCTGTCGTTATGATGGTGCAGGTGCTGTTGATGATAATGATAATATTGTGGCTGCGACTACAGACGCCTGCGACAGCGATAACTCTTCTAACGATGTGACGACGCGCTTGCTTACTTTGGGAGAGTATAATGCTACAGGTGATGATAATGTGATTCTAGATTCCACAAATCCGAGGGGAACCAGAGACCTGTTCCGTGGCGGTGGCAGCAATGCTGAAACTCTTGCTGCGATCAAGAACGGTTATGTGGATGTAAGCGATATCAACCGAGACGGATCGACGACAGAAAAAGACACCATTATCAAAGTGTCGCTGGATTACCAGCTAACCGATGACATAATGGTATATACCGTGTACTCCGAGGGCTATCGTCCAGCCACCCAAAATCGTAATGCTGGCCAGCTGGGGTCAAGACAAACGGGCAACTACGAAAACTACGTGGTGCCAGCCGTTGCTGTAACTGATACGTTAGAAAATATTGAGATTGGTATGAAAGGTACCTTCCTCGATAATACACTGCGATTCAATGCTACCTACTACCAGGCAGAGATTGAAAATTTGCAGGTGTCGCGCTTTGATCCCTCTAGTGTTGCCTTCTTAGTATTTATGGAGAATGTGGGTGACGCTGAATCCTCCGGAATCGACGCTGATTTTCAGTGGGCTGCCACAGACCAGTTAACCATCTCTGGAGCATTTAGTATCCTAGATACAGAGATCACTCGAGTTAATGATCAGTTGGTGGGTGTTGCGGTGCCCGTTGGCTCTGACTTGCCATTAGCCTCTGACTTCTCTGGTAACCTGCGTGCTCGTTATGACTTCACCATGGACAGTATTGGTGCAGACGCTTTCGTTTCAGCATCTCTGACTTATCGTGGTGAGACCTTGGCTGGTATTGTGGGGAGCGCGGCATTTATGGACGATACTGGTTTGCTTGCCTATGGTGCCACATCTGGCGTTGAGACTCAGACTTATGCCGATACCTTTGGAGCGGTAGATGATTCAACTGGAGCACTGCCAGTTAACAGTCGTTATGTCAATGACGCGGCGACTACGCTGAATGCTAGCATGGGTATTTCCAAGGATAACTGGAATGCAGAGTTCTTTATCAATAACATCACCAGTGAAGAGGGTGCAATGATGGAGACTGCAGGGAAGTTTACTGCAGAGCAGAGCGTTATGCGCCCACGTACCATGGGTCTGCGTTTCTCATATGACTTTGAATAAACGTTAGCTATTGTTAGACTCTATAGGGCGAACTTCGGTTCGCCCTATTTTTTAAGGCCGAGAAAATACTATGTCCCAACAACCTCTCCCAACTGCAGTCGATGTTGATCAGGCTCAAAGACTGCTCACGGCAGGCAAGCTGGAAGATGCGCAAAAACTTATTGAAAACGTACTGGGGCAGGCGCCAGATGACTCTGATGCCCAATATACCTTTGCGGTAATTCAGCGCTTAAATGGATGTCATATCGAGGCATTGGGACTGTTGGACAAGGTGTTGCAGCAACAACCTAAATTAGCACGCGCCTATCAGGAACGAGCGCTTAACGAGTTATCGCTCAATAATCCAATGCCTGCTGGAAAGGCGTTGGAGGCAGCAGTGGCGCTGGATCCAGCACTTTTAAAAAGCTGGCAGTTGCTGGTACCACTCTACAAAGCAAGAGGTAGCGCGAAAGCCAATGAAGCTCAGCAGCAGGTTGATTTTTTGCAAGCCTTACCGGCAGAGCTTTTAACTGCTATTAGCTTTATGGCCGCGGACCGTCTGCTGGAAGCAGAAAAGCTGTGTCGACATTTTTTAATGGAGAATAAAACCCATATTGAGGGCATGCGCTTGTTGGCTGAGATTGCCACGCGCAACAATATTCTCGAGGATGCCGAGTTTTTGCTAGAGAGCCTTATAGCGTTCGAGCCAGACCATATGGAAGGCAATATACAGTATGCCAATATATTGTTGCGCCGGCAGCGATTTCACCGCGCCTATGATCAGGCAAAAAAGGTGTTTGAAAAATACCCACAAGCCAGGGAAAGAACGCAGTCAGTTTATGCCTCTGCATGCTTTGGCGTGGGTAAAAATGATGAGGCAATTAAACATTACCTCAATATGATTAAATCAAACCCCAATGATGCAAGGTTATTTATCTCATTAGGGCATATTCATAATACCCAGGGTGATCCCGATAAAGCCGCAACGGCTTTTAAGCAAGCCTACCAACTCAGCCCCAATTTTGGTGATGCCTATTGGAGCCTCGCCAATACTAAATCCTATAAATTTGATGATCAGCAAATCAGTGCTATGCAGGATGTTGAAGCGAGCCCTGCAATCCCGTTGATCGATCAGGTGCAAATTAATTTTGCCTTGGGTAAGGCATTTGAGGATCGGCGAGATTATGAGAATGCGTTTGAGCATTATAACAAGGGCAATGCACTGAAGAGGTCGACCACCGACTATGGGGCAGAGCATCTGCGTCGACGGATTGATTCTCAGATATCTGTGTGTACCGCTGAGTTTTTTCAATCCAAGCAAGGAGTAGGTAACCCTGTAGCGGATCCCATCTTCATCGTTGGACTACCTCGCTCGGGCTCGACTCTGTTGGAGCAGATTTTGGCTTCCCACTCCCAGGTAGATGGCACCATGGAGCTGCACAATGTTTTAGATTTGGCCAAACGCTTGCGTGGTCGGGTCGATGACTCTGACGAGCAACCGAGGTATCCGCGTATATTCACCGAGTTGGAGGATGGTCTTTTCGAGCGTTTTGGTGCGCAATTTATACAGGATACTCAGGTTCATAGAGGTAAGGCGCCATTCTTCATAGACAAGATGCCGAATAACTTTTTCCATATTGGTTTGATTAAGCTGATATTGCCAAATGCTAAGGTGATAGATGCTCGCCGACATCCCATGGCGTGCTGCTTTAGTGGCTTTAAACAGCTCTTTGGTGAAGGCCAGGAGTTTAGCTATGGTCTGGCAGATATCGGCAACTACTATCGCAATTATGTTTACTTAATGGATCATTGGGATAAGGTGCTGCCCGGCTTTGTACTACGTGTGCAGCATGAGGATGTGGTAGAGGATTTGGAAACCCAGGTACGCAGAATACTTGATTTTTGCGGCTTACCCTTCGAAAAGGCCTGCCTGGATTTCCATAAAACTGAACGCAGTGTGCGCACGCCTAGTGCTGAGCAGGTGCGGCAGCCCATCTATAAAACTGGACTGGACCAGTGGCGCAATTTTGAAGAGCATTTGCAGCCTCTAATCGATGCGCTGGGGCCTGAGGTTTTGCAGCGATACCCTATAGATTAGCTGTGATAGTTTCCCAAGCTAAACAGTTTATTTTTTTCGCGGTGCCCAAGACGGGCACCCATGCGATACGTGAATTGTTAAGCCCCCATAAAGGACCAGAGGGCTGGGAACAGCAAATATTATTTGGCCAGCAGCAATCACCGATTGCGGAAATCGCCAAAATTCAGCATGGGCATATCAGTGTTAGACAGATCGCGCCACATTTTGATCAGGCGAGTTGGCAGCGCTATTTTAAATTTGCCATTGTCAGAAATCCATTTGACCGGTTTATATCAATCTGCTTTTTTTTAAACCGCAAAAACCCGAAGTTTGTTGAGGCTCCACTGCAGTGGATGAAGTCAGCGATCACCGTGCCGCGATTTAGAGCTCGTGTGTTAGTTCAGCCTCAATATCTGCAACTTGTGGATGTCCAGGGCGATATTGCGATGGATTATGTTGGGCGTTACGAGAAGCTGCAGGATTCGGTTGATGAAATTTGTCAGAGCTTGCAGATTGAGTCAACCCAACTGCAAAAAAGAAATGCTTCAGAGCATAAACAGTATCGAGAGTATTATGATGAGGAGCTGAAATCCATGGTCCAATCGTTTTATCAGCAAGACCTTACTCAGTTTAATTACTCTTATTGATAAATGCGTCCAGTTGCTCGACATTGAGCGCGGCATTGATCAGTCGCTGCATAATAATTGGGTTTAAACCCACTTGGTTACTGGCATTGATCAGGGCTCTTGGGTTAGGGTCTAGCTGGCTTGCAGTGCGACCCAGCAACTTACGGTACTCTAACCAGCCGGCTTCTTCATAGCCGTAGAGATGCCATATTTCTCGCCAATCCTTGGCCAGACTTATCAATAGGTTTTTATACTTAAGCGCTAGCTGAGGATTGTTTTCCGGGTTAGCCTCAATATCGCAAATCAGCTCATTGGCAATAGCATCCAGCTCCCCCGGCGCCATAATTGGTGCAATATTAAAACGTTCGGTTTTAAGGCTGACTTGCTGTCCCGGTTGGTAGGAGATTGAATTTATTTTAGCCTGTAGCTGCGGGTTATCAGCCTGTACCCCAAAGTGCTCCATCTCTCGCACTGTCTGCCAGAATCTCGATGAGCCCGACGTGTCTATGACCAGATGCACGCGGTCTTGGTCGCTGCTGTTGAGTACTTTATGTCGGCGCCAAGAGTCAAATATCCAGCATTCTCCTGCCTGCATATGGATGGCTTGATCGCCACAGTGGAATATCACATCTGGGTTGGTAACGATAGGAACATGGATTCTTACTCTGCTGTACCAGTGATAATTAAAATCCACATGCTCGCTTACCTCAGCCCCGGCATTGAGGCGCATAAGTCTGGAGCGAGCCAGCACTTCACCAAAGCTACCCATCACCTGCTGCATATAGTCACAATGTTGTAATTCTGCTGTTGTCGACATTTTGCCAGCGAAGTCGTTATTGCGTTCGCCTTTGAGAGAGACCAGCGGAATAGCCAAATTGCCTTCCAGCTTTGACGGGTGTTCCATCCAGTCGCCGTCTGTAAACCGGGCGATCTCTTCCTGCAGACGAAGAGCGTCAAATTGGTATGGGAGCCGAACAAACGGTTGAGCTAGTTTCATAGATGCAGTGATTTTCAGGGTTGGATTTTGATGACGCCAGTTATATAAGTTACAGCGCCAGCCTGTTGCCTACGAGTATATGCTGCGACAGTGAATGCTGCAATTTGAATGCCGTTTTTAGAAATCCCATTCACGGTCAAGCCTGTATACTCTGAGCGATAAAATAACACTGATAATTAATAGGGGATCAATTCATGTCCGAAACTATGATGACTGAGCATGATATTCAACAGCTTGTTGAAGACTGTCTGCAGGCCAATGGCTGCAATGCTGAGAATGCAGCCTCAGTAGGGCGCACAATTGCCGCCGCCGAACGAGATGGTTGCGCGTCTCATGGGTTGTTTCGCATGCCTGGTTACATTGCATCGCTGCGCAGCGGCAAAGTAAACGGCCGGGCACGGCCTACTGTGACTCGCCTTTCACCGTCAGTGGTAAAGGTTGATGGTGATCATGGCTACGCACCATTGGCGTTGGAAATGGGACGCCAGGCTCTAATCGAAGCTGCCAAAGAAAATGGCATAGCCGCCATGGCACTAGTCAATGTCCACCACTTCGCTGCACTCTGGGTTGAAGTGGAGCCAATTGCCGAGGCTGGTTGTTGCGCCATGGCATTTACCACTTACAAACCGGCCGTGGTGCCCGCTGGTGCCAAGCAGCCGCTATTTGGTACCAATCCTATGTGCTTTGGTTGGCCCCGGAGTGACCAGCCGCCCATGGTCTTTGATCAGGCCTCTGCCTCTATGGCTCGTGGTGAAGTAATGATTGCTGCGCGGGATGGCCATGATGTGCCGCTGGGCACCGGAGTAGATGCCGATGGCAACCCAACCACAGAGCCACAAAAAATTATTGATGGTGGTGCTCTACTGCCATTTGGAGGTCATAAGGGCTCGACTATTGCCATGATGATAGAGCTTTTGGTGGCTGGCCTGACCGGGATGGACTTTAGCTTTGAAGCGCAGAAAAATGATAATAATGATGGTGGCCCACCCAATGGCGGTGAGTTTATGCTGGCCATAGACCCCAATCGCTTTGGTGATGCCGACAACTGGCTACAGCATTCAGAATCATTTTTAGAGCGCCTTGCTGGTATGGAAGGGGCCCATATGCCCGGCAATCGTCGCTATGCTAATCGTGCCAAGTCGGCGGCTGAGGGTATTGCTGTCAGTGATGCCTTGCTCGCTAGTTGCAGGGAGTTTCTCAAGCCCGCAGATTAATCTTGCCTATGAATGATTGGCCTCGTTAGTGCGCAGGGTCAAATTATGCTTTCTGATTTGGCTGGGGGTTTCGCGGATAATGGTTTCGATCATTGCTTCAGCGGCGGGGGAGACCGTCCAGCCTTTGCGGGTAATCAGATAGACTTCCCGCGCCTGTGTTGGCATCAGGGGTCTGGATATCAGGTTATTTGAAAAGGCGGGAATCGCCAGAGAGGGCAGCACAGAAACCCCCAGGTTGGATCTGAGCATGGCCAGTAATGTGGTGATATTGGGGAAATCAAACTTGGAATCACCAAAACTGGCCCGGCTGCGCAGGGTTTTGGTAATGCCGGTATCCAAAAAGGTTGTGTCTTCTAATTCATTGATTTTTACTGGGCCAGTCTTCTTCGCCAGATGATGATCCACATGGCAGATGAGTTCGAGTTTGTCGGCGAACAAAGGTTTGAAATTCAATAGCTTGTTGGGTTTCCACAGGCTGGCGATACCAAAATCCACCTCGTTGCGCTCTACGCGCCGCTGCACACCTTGAGAGCTGTCATCATCTAAATGCAGATGTATACCTGGGTACTCAGCTGAGAAGGCTTTAATGATATCTGGCAGCAGATTGCTCGCCACTGAGGGCACTATAGCCATACTCACATGACCACTGCGCCGTTCTGCGGTGGCCCGCAAGTCATAAATGGCAGTGTCAAAGTCGCGCACCAGACGCTGGGCTATGGGAATAAAATTCTCGCCCTCTGCAGTAGTGCTGACCTGTCTGGTGGTGCGCTCCAACAGCTTTAAACCAATAAATTCCTCCAGCTGTTTGACGGCTAATGTGATCGCAGGCTGGGTGCGTGAGAGTTTTTCGGCGGCACCATTAAAGCTGCCTTCCTCTGCGACAGTCACAAAGGTGCGTAGATGTCTCAAAGTCACGTTTAAGTATTTGATAATATTCTCTTTTTTTATAATTATTAGTAGTGTTGTCGGAACTTAGGATAAATTAATTATCCTTATAAATCTATATAAAGTTTTGATTGGATTTATAGGTGCTTAGGGGTAAAAATAGGTCGTTATGGCGTTAGTTAGCGCTAAAAATTACAGGCGGAGACAGTATGAGTCAGGATTTACACAACAATTATATTAATGGCGAATGGGTCGGCAGTTCACAGGTCATTGAAAATATAAACCCCTCAGATACAAGCGATATAGTCGGCCGTTATGCCAAGGCCTCTAATGAGGACTGTCTGGCCGCTATCAGCGCGGCCAATGCAGCCTTTGATGGCTGGTCGCAAAGTGCTTTGGAGCAGCGCAAAACCATACTGGATTTTATTGGTGCCGAACTGATTGCCCGCAGCGGTGAAATTGGCGAGATTCTGGCCCGAGAGGAAGGGAAAACTCGTGCGGAAGGCGTGGGTGAAGTGTATCGCTCCGGACAGTTCTTTCAATATTACGGCGCTGAAGTCCTGCGTCTGATGGGTGAGAACACTCAGTCCGTGCGTCCCGGGGTCGATGTGGAAGTTCATCGCGAAGCTCTGGGTGTGATTGGCATTGTTACACCCTGGAATTTCCCCATGGCTGTAGCGGCCTGGAAAGTGGCGCCTGCCATAGCCTATGGCAATGCGGTAGTGCTTAAGCCGGCTGAATTGGTGCCTGGTAGTGCCTGGATACTGGCTGATATTATCAGTCGCAGCGGTCTGCCCGCTGGTGTGTTTAATCTGGTAATGGGCTCTGGTCGCGATGTGGGTGAGACTCTCTGTACATCCCCGGATATTCAGGCTGTCACCTTTACTGGATCTGTTGGAGTAGGTCGCCATATTGCCCGCAATGCTATTGATAATATGGCCCGCGTGCAGCTGGAGATGGGCAGCAAAAATGCCCTGGTAATCCTGGACGATGCCGATCTTGATACAGCGGTGCAATGTGCCGTAGCTGGTGCCTATTTTGGTACAGGACAAAAATGTACAGCCTCATCGCGAATTATTGTGCAGGCCGGCATTCATGATAAGTTTGTTGAGAAGATGGCTGCGGCGGTAAGCAATCTGGTGGTGGGCCATGCTCTGGCCGAGGGTTCACAGATAGGCCCGGTGGTGGATGGGCGTCAGCTACAGCAGAACCTTGACTATATGCAGATTGCCAGAGATGAAGGCGCCGAGCTGGTGCTGGGTGGCGACGCCCTGACCATGGATAGTACAGGTTTTTACATGTCTCCCGCACTGTTTGTGAATACCAATAACCAGATGCGCATTAACCGCGAAGAAGTATTTGGTCCTATCGCCTGTGTAATCAAGGTGGATAGCTATGAAGAGGCCCTGGAAGTCTCTAATGACTCAGACTTTGGTCTGACCTCCGGAATCATTACCAATAGCCTGGCCAATGCCGGCCACTTTAAGCGCCACTCAAAGTCTGGCTGTGTGATGGTTAACCTGCCTACCGCAGGTACCGACTACCATGTGCCCTTTGGCGGTCGTAAAAACTCAAGCTACGGCCCCCGTGAGCAAGGCCAGTATGCCCGTGAGTTCTACACTATTATCAAAACTAACTACAGCAAGCCCTATTAATTGCAATTCAGGATAAAGTGATGAACAGAGAGATGCTTCTTGTCGATGGGCTGCAATATGTTAATTGGAACCGCGACCTGTTTGAAAAGGCCCAGCGCAGTGGTTTAAGCGCCATTCATGTAACCATCGCATACTGGGAAAATATCCGCGAGACATTGGAGAATATAGGTAACTGGAATCGGCACTTTATCAACCATGCTGATTTGATTATGCCGATTCATCAGGCTGCGGATATCCTTGAAGCCAAGCGTCTGGGCAAAGTGGGCATTATCTTTGGTTTCCAGAACTGCTCTCCCATCGAAGACGATGTCAAAATGGTGCAGATTCTGCAACAGCTGGGGGTGCGTATTATGCAGCTCAGCTACAACAATCAGAGTCTGCTGGCCACCGGCTGTTATGAAGAGCAGGATGGCGGTATCACCAGATTTGGCCGCGAAGTGATAAAAGAGATGAACCGCGTCGGTATGATTATCGATATGTCCCACAGTGCCGAAAAGTCGACTCTGGAAGCCATCGAGATTTCCGAACGACCGATTGCCATCACCCATGCCAATCCAAGCTTTTTTCACCCAGCACTGCGCAATAAATCTGATAAAGTGCTGCGTGCCATCGGTGAGTCAGAAGGTATGCTGGGCTTTAGCATGTATCCCTTCCATCTCAAAAATGGCTCCGATTGTACCCTGCCTGAGTTCTGTCAGATGATTGCTCAAACTGCTGAGATGATTGGCGTGGATCGTATCGGCATTGGCTCCGATCTCTGTGAGAACTGGGACTATTCGATACTGGAGTGGATGCGCAGTGGCCGCTGGACCACTGGCATTGATCATGGTGAAGGCTCTGCGGCCAATCCCAGCTGGCCCCGTCAACCGAACTGGTTTGCCGGTTCAAAAGATATGCTGACAGTGGCACAGGGCCTCGAAGATGTGGGCTTTGCCAATGGAGATATTGAGAAAATTATGGGTCAAAACTGGTTGTCATTTTTTGAAAAATCTTTTCCGGGCGCGCCGCTAAGCTCTTAAAGTCAGTTTATAAAATGGTTATAACAAAAGCCATTTAACAGCTAAAAACGACTATGTCGCAACCGAGTTTTCCATGTCGTTTTTAATTAAGTCGCGGGGGATATCTAGGCCTAAAATAGCCGCAATTCCCAGCCCTAACCAGGTGCTGGAGACGGCTATTTTTACAGGTGTCGCCCGTGCATTCATCCTACAGATCAACTGCCAAGTCCAGTCTCAGTCAAAGTGCTGTATTGCCCATGCGGCCTGCCAGTCAGGTCATGCAGTTGAATCGTCTGGGTAGTTTTCATCAGTCTCGTCTGAGCTTTATGCGCACATTGGTACGCCGCATGGTGCAGGAAAACTGGCAGATCAACAGCACTGTTTTTGATCTGGATACAGAGGGGTATGGCACTGCTGTCTATGAAGTCAAAGCCAAATATGGCACCTATAGCTATGTGCTGTTTTCCCATTACCTCGACCCTGAAAACCGCAATGATCGAGTAATCGCCGACCAATGGGACCTGACCATGGCGCTCTGTGAAGGCTCAGTGGATGCCGAACAGCTGGAGTTTCTGCGCAATAATGTACCCAAGCAAGAAGCTGGGCGGGTTGATTCCAGGGTTTTTGTTTTATCCAGGGGCAACCGCAGCGGTCGTACTTTTGACTATGTGGTTGATGAACTGGCCCAGGGCCGACAGCCAGATGTGGATGTGATTGCCGAAGTCGGCTATCTGTATCGCACCACCGCAGCCTATGGCAGTGGCAAATTGGGTATGGCCGACTGGGAAAAAGTTCGCACCAAACACCGTGACTTTGCCCGTCCCTTCGCCGCAGAAATGTTTACCTGTTTTATGCTGCGTCACTTTAGCCTCCAACATGCTGACTATATCGCCGCCCAGCGCGCGCCGAAAACTGCAGTAAAGCTGGATGATGATATCAAACGCTATTTTGGTATTGGCAACTCTACTGGCCTGGGTATGGCACCATTTTTAATTAATCATCCGCTGCTGATCAATCAATGGATCGAACAGCGTGAAACCGCATTAGCCAGAGCTATTATGGCTGGCGCAGATGGTCTGGACACAGCCATCTTGGACAGGTTCGCCACTGCCGCCGCCAGAGTGATTCAACATCTGGGAGAGATCAGTACAGGTGACACCCAGCAAAATGTCTCCAACGGTTTGGTGAGCGAAGAGCTGCAGGAGCTTGAGCAATGGCTGCGAGCTGAAGGCATAAATATTATTGCCAGCCGTTACAGCTGGGCTGAGCTAGTGCAGTACGCCGAGTGCAACTGGCATATTGAAACTCAGGAAGTGATTAACAGTATGTTGATTGAGCTCTACCCGGAACTTGTTGATGAGCTGGAAGAGATGATGGCCGTTGAAGAGGACCAGCATCTGGTGCCACAGATGTCGCTGGGTGATCTAAAGGCACTTATCGAAGATAAATATGATTGGGCGCTGGCCATCGATTTTTCCCGGGCTGAGTCCCAGGGTTCATTCTGGTATCGCTCGGAAGAAAAGATGGAGCCGCGGCTCGGTCAAACCTGTGTTGATATGGGTATGGAAAAACAAATGCCGCTGGCAATCGGACGTATGGTGCGTGAGTGCTATGACGAGATTTGCATGTATATGGCAGAGTTTCCGCAGCAGGATGTTGCCCATTTTATTCTCCAGCAACCTAATTTCAGCGGTGCTATCTGCCGCATTCAAACCATGGCTCGCAGTCAATACGGCGATATTCGCGAGAACCTGGTGCACAGTGATGTACTGCCTATTCACCTGCTGCGCTGCAAGCTGTCATTCTTTGGTGTCAGCAAGTTTGATCCGCGCTCGCGCCTGTGGGTTCGCAATACTATGTTCCAGGGCGCACCGCTGATCAGCGACTTCGGCAAGCCTTTCTTTGATGACTGGCAGTTCCCCATTAAACCTGTGCTATCCAGTACTTCAGACTCTAGCGTCGGCTAATATCATGAGAGTCTCACGCAATGAATTGACGGCTTCTCTAAAGAAGGCGTTTGAGGGGTTGGGGTTTTCGGTGGGTGACTACGAAGATGCCGCGGCCATGGTCGTTTGGTCACAAATGCATGGACTCAGTGGGCTACAGCAGTTGCAGCGGGCGCTACCCTTTCTGAGTAATTGTCCCTGTCTGCACGCCAAACTGATCAATGATACGGATCAACAGGCACTGCTCGATGGTCAGCAAAGTTCGGTATTGCTCTGTGGCAGTCAAACAGTGAGATTAGCCTGTGCCATTGCTCGTCAGCATGGTAGCGGCCATGTGCGGCTAGATAGCTGCCATAACCGTAAATTTATTATCCAGCGTTTGGTCAGTGCCGCTCAGTTGGGAACTGCGCTAATAGCGTATTGGGTTAATGGTAGCACTGGCGTTAAGGTGATGATCGAGCCCTATGCTAAGCAACCAGAGTATCAAGAGCATCAAGAGTATAGCGCCGCTGATATTACGGCTAATCAGAGTCTGTTTATCTTTGCAGGTAGCGATTTAGCATCATTAGAGCAACAGTTTTCATCACAGTTCAATCTGGGTGCTCAGCTCAGGCGTTTTTCGACTGAGGCTATGCGTAACAGTTACCAATACAGGTTGGAGCAGGGCATTGAAATCGATCAGCAGTTTTGGTCTGAGTTAGATAACCTAGTTGCCAGAGTGCTGGTTGAATCCACTGATAGCTCGCGTGCGGGCGCAGGCGACTAAGGGCTTAGTATTGATAATCATTAATGTAGAAATGGTATAGCTAAATGAAAAAGTGGGCGATTAGCTACAGCGACATACAGGCTTCTATCAAGGTCCTACCTCAGTAATGTTATAGAAAACTATGCATAAACACTTTAATGAGTTTGCTTATTTAGCAAATTCTCCCTGTTGACAACCTATAACTTTAACGTTAAAGTTCTCTCGTAAGATCGATGCTACATTATGGCATTACAGACTTTGAAAATATTTTAAGGAATAAGAAAGATGGTTGACAGTATAAGAGTTGGAGACAAGGATATAGAAAATAGCAAACGCTTTATTCCTGGTGGTGTCAGTTCAATTAATCGATTGACGTCTCCCTTTATTGCATTTAATCGTGGTGAAGGTTCTGCGATCTGGGATTCAGAGGGTAAAGAATACCTCGATTTTCATGCTGGGTTCGCCCCGTTCTTGCTCGGCCATAATCAGGCAGATATTAATAACGCTGTGATTAAAGCAATCGTCGATAACAAAAGTCTATTCGGTGCGGGACCGGTTGATCTGGAGGGAAATTTAGCAGCACTGCTGTGTAATGAAATTGAACACCTAGAAAAGGTCACGTTTCTCAATACTGGTAGTGAAGCGACGGCCTTGGCGATCAAATTAAGTCGCGCAGTCACGGGAAGAGATCATGTGATTTCGATACAGGGCAGTTATAACGGTAATGGTGATGAGTTAGCTTGTAATGTATTTAACACTATCGAGCAAATTGGACCCCGAGTATCGCCTGGAGAATACCCTCTTGTGCCGATGGGAGCGGGTACACTTATAGAGCAACAGAAAGTAGTTCATATAGTTAACTACAACGATCTGGATTCGATCCGATATGTGTGTGAAAAATATCCCGTAGCCGCGATCATTTTGGAGCCTGTATTGCAAAATGTCGGTGTTATTTGTCCTGCGGAAGGGTATTTACAGGGGATTCGTGATTTAGCTGATGAAAAAGGTTTTTTGGTGATTCACGATGAAGTTAAAACTGGGTTTCGTCAAGGTGTCGGTGGATATTCAGGGGCCGCCAATATTATGCCGGATTTGGTCACCTATGGTAAGGCTGTGGCAAATGGGTATCCAATAGCTATATTGGGCGGTAAAGCCAAATATATGGATCAAATTGTTGCAGAGGATTTATCGCAAAGGCCTCTTGTTGCTGGAACCTATAACGGGCATCCCGTGGGTTTGGCGGCTGCAATAGCCACCGTTAATATTCTAGTTGAGAATGGTAAAGAAATATTTGGTCATTTAGAAAAGTTAGGCCAGCAAGCTGAGGATGGCATGAAAGAGGCTTTTGCAGATGCGGGGATTCAGGCTGTTGTGGCACGGCTAGGTTCAGCTATGGCGTTTTATTTTATGGATCATCTGCCAGTCGATTTTCATGATTTGCTCGCACACCATGATTTTGAAAAAGATGTGGCTTTGCGTAAAAAACTTATTGATCGAGGCGTATTCATGGTGCCTGTGGCTACCAAGCAGATCTCCATTTCATCTGCGCACAGTGAGCAGGATATTGCGGTCTTTATTAACAAGCTTAGAGAGTGTCTCCAGTAACTTATCTTGATCCACAGGGCTAAAGCTAACATGAAAGCAGAAGATATACTGAAAATGAAGCCTCGCATCTTAACTCAGGCCCAACGCAAAAAGTACTTCAATGATGGGTATGTTTGCATAGATCAAATAGTACCCAAGGATATTTTGTCTGAGTTACAGCAAGTCACGAGAGATTTTCAAGAGAAGAGTCGTAAGGTCAGTGTTTCAGATAACAGATTTGATATCGGCCCTGATCACTGTTTTGATAAGCCAGTGCTACGCCGACTTAAATCTCCTGATAGCTGTCACCAATTATACTGGAATTTTGCTCGTGGTTTTTTGGCTGATGTGGCGGTAGATTTGTTGGGGCCAAATGTAGTTTTTCATCATTCAAAGCTAAATTTTAAATGGTACGACGCCTCTGATACTGTGAAATGGCATCAAGACATCCAATTCTATCCGCATACAAATTATAACGTGTTAGCTATTGGGTGTTACTTGGCTGATACCGATATGAGAAATGGACCTCTAGCTGCGATTAAAGGATCTCACAACGGAAAACTTTACGATCAGTACGATGAAAATGGAAATTGGACAGGGATGCTGTCGGAGCGGGATACTGAGAATCTAGATCTTTCTCTTGTTGAATATATGACAGGAAAAGCTGGGACGATTACCGTTCACAACGCCCGCACGCTTCATTACTCTCCTGCCTCTAAAAGCTCCGTACCACGTCCATTGCTACTTAACAGTTATACGTCTGCGGATGCTAAACCGTATACTCCTCACTCAAGTCCAACTGAAAACACCTATGTTGTTGTTCGAGGGGAGCCCGCGATTTGGGCAGAGCATGACCCTCGCCCCTGTCAGCTTCCGCCTGATTGGTCTGGAGGCTATAGCTCAATTTACGCTAAGCAATCCGGTGAGGAAAATAATAGTTGCTCCAGCCTTTGACTCACTGCTGAGAGAAAATTGGTCAGTATTTGTAAATTTATTTTTTGGAGGTAATGGATGAAGTTGGCCAGAGTAGGAGAAGTTGGGAAGGAAATTCCGGTATTAATCGATAAGGACAACATAGCACGAAGTTTGGTTGGTCTCATCAACGATGTGGCAGGTTCATATTTATCTCCAAAAAGTCTTGATAGGTTGCGAGGTATAGACATTGCAACTCTACCAGTAGTGAAGCCACCGTACCGCTTCGGGCCTTGTGTTGCAGGTTCGTCTCAGGTCATTTGTGTTGGCCTTAACTATGCGCATCATGCCAAGGAAGCCAAAATGGAGATTCCAAGTGAACCAATTCTATTTATGAAATCCCCTAGCTCACTTTGTGGTGCAAATGATGATGTAATACTTCCTCGTAACTCAACAAAGGTTGATTGGGAAGTTGAGTTGGGCGTAGTGATAGGTAGCCGTTGTTCATACGTTGAAGAAAAAGATGCTCGTGCTCATGTCGCCGGATTTTGCCTGGCGAATGATATCAGTGAGCGCGCTTTTCAGCTTGAAGGAACGGGGCAGTGGGTTAAAGGAAAGAGCGCAGATACCTTTGGTCCAATTGGTCCTTGGATGGTCACCTCTGATGAACCAGAAAACATACAGGATGTTGACTTATGGTTGAAGGTTAATGGTGAATATATGCAAGCTGGACATACCTCAGACATGATTTTCACTGTTGATTTTATCGTGAGCTACATCAGTCAGTATATGACTTTGCAACCAGGGGACATTATTTTAACGGGGACACCTTTCGGAGTAGGGCTTGGACTTGATCCCCCAAGGTATCTGACTGAGGGAGACACTATGGAGCTCGGTATAGAGGGGCTCGGTGTACAGGTTCAGACAACGGTTGCCTGGAAAGAGTAGCATTCATGTTGGTTACTTCGAAGATGTCATGGTAACTTCAAATGGAATGCGATTGGCAACCATTTTATCAGGCGTGTAAGGAACTATTTCCGTCTGACAGATTTATCGATGATTATGCTAGACGTTTTGCTCTGGGCACTGATGCTAGTTTCTACCGGATGACGCCCAAATTAGTGCTTAGCATTGAAGACGAAAGTGAAATGCAAGTGCTGCTCAACCTTGCATCACGATTTAAAATACCACTGACATTTCGTGCGGCGGGTACTAGTCTGTCTGGTCAGGCGGTAACGGATAGCGTGTTGGTGCTGCTTTCAGCTCATTGGAATAATCTAGAAATATTGGATGAAGGCAGGCGAATCGGTTTGCAACCTGGAGTGATTGGATCTCATGCGAATAGGGCTTTGGCGCCATTTAATCAAGAAATTGGCCCAGATCCAGCTTCACTCAATGTCTGCAAGATAGGCGGTATTGTTGCTAATAATTCGAGCGGTATGTGTTGTGGTACTGCACATAACAGTTATCAATCACTTTCTGCAATGCGACTAATGTTAGCCAATGGGGCATTGCTCGATACGCGGAGTGCAGAAAGCGTGTCACATTTCCGGAATTCCCATAAGCCATTGTTAGAAAAATTACAGGCTTTGGGGGAAAGAGTTAGAAATGACATTCCTTTGGCAGACATAATCCGCCATAAGTTTGCAATAAAAAATACTACTGGTTACAGCTTAAATGCGTTAGTCGACTATGAAGACCCCATTGATATATTAATTCACTTAATGGTTGGATCCGAGGGTACGCTTGGATTCATATCGCAGGTGGTATTGGACACCTTTCCGGTGCAACGATGCCGAGCTGTTTCTTTGCTTCTATTTAGGAATATTAGCGAATGTTGTTCGACAGTATCTGCACTTAAGCATTGCTGTGTAGATGCGGTTGAGTTAATCGACAGTCGTTCATTAGCGGCCGTGAGCGATAAGCCTGGATTGCCTCTAAGTGGCAGTGAGCTCTTGGCGTTAGGAGAAGATGCAGCTGCATTACTGGTGGAAACAAGGGCTGAATCAGCGGCGCATCTCGAAGAAAACATAGCGACAATATTAGCAACTTTAAAAACTTTCGAAATGGCGATAGCGCCGGTATTTTCCTCAGATGCGAAGGTTATCGAAGAGCTTTGGTCGATTCGTAAAGGGCTGTTTCCGTCAGTTGGCGCCATGCGTAATTCAGGCACCACAGTGATCATTGAAGATGTGGCATTCCCCATAACATGTCTCGCCGATGGTGTTCGTGATCTGCATAAATTATTCTATGATTTTGGTTATGACGATGCTCTGATCTTTGGCCATGCCCTTGATGGAAATATTCATTTTGTTTTTTCACAGGACTTTGATGACCATTCGGAAAGAGAGCGCTATCGAGCATTTATGTCTGCAGTCTGTCATATGGTTGCTGTGGACTATAAGGGATCACTGAAGGCTGAGCATGGAACGGGTCGAAATATAGCTCCCTTTGTTGAGCTCGAGTGGGGTGCTGAAGCCTATGCGTTAATGTGGCAGATAAAGAATATGTTTGACCCATATCAGATTTTGAATCCAGGTGTTATTTTGAATAAAGACCCTGATATTCATCTAAAGAATTTAAAGCCAATGCCGGTAGCTAATCCATTAATCGATAAGTGCATTGAGTGTGGGTTTTGTGAGCCAGTATGTCCATCCCGTCAGTTAAGTTTAACGCCGCGCCAACGTATTACCCTTTATCGTGAGATCCAATCACAGCAATCAATCGGAGCTGATAGCGGTTTCGTTAATAAGCTTATAGATGATTTTTCCTATTTGGCTGTGGATACCTGTGCTGCTACGGGGCTTTGCGAAGAACAGTGTCCAGTGGGAATCAATACAGGAGAGCTAGTTAAAGAATATCGTGAAAACAATAATCAAAAGTGGAAGTCATCAGCGAATTTAATTGCCCGACATTTTGATGGTGTTACTCATATGTTACGCGGTGGCCTCCATGTTGCAGATATCAGTCATAGGCTATTGTCGACAGAAGGTATGCAGACGTTAACTCAAGGGTTGAGGCATATTTCAGGTAATAAGATACCCTTGTGGACTCCTGCTATGCCACGGGCGGGGCGACCGCTGAGATTAAAGGAATATGACCCCGCTATTAGGGGTGACGAAATAATTTACTGGCCGAGTTGTGTGGCACGCAATTTTTCCCCGCCTAAGGGTAGTGATCAGATGGCGCTGCCAGACATAGTTCTTAAATTACTAGATAGAGCAGGATTTAGAGTCAGGCTAGCGAGTGAAAGTAACCTTTGTTGTGGCCAGCCCTTTGAGACTAAAGGACACCGAGACATTGCTGAGGATAAGTACCGAGAGTTGGAAGCACGGTTGATGGAGTTATCGAATAACGGCGAAATCCCTATCTTGTCTGACACAAGCCCCTGCATGCTGCGCTTCCAAGAATCAATGACCTCGTTATCTTTATGTGACCCTATTCAGTTTGCCCTTGAGTATTTGGTCGAGCGTTTGCATTTAACTCCCGTTGCAGAGAAGGTGGCGTTACATATTACATGTAGTACAAGGAAAATGGGTTTGGCATGCAAAGCCGAGGAATTAGCAAAGCGCTGTGCTCAGGAGGTGGTGATTCCCAATGATATTGAATGCTGCGGCTTTGCAGGCGATAAGGGTTTTTTTACGCCGGAACTAAATGCTAGTGCGCTCAGCTCACTTAAGGCACAAGTAGGCGACTGTAGTCGAGGTTACTCTACTAGTCTGACATGCGAAATTGGTCTCACACATCATGGAAAAATACCCTACAGCTCGATTCTGTATTTAGTGGATCAGGCATGTGTATAGAGACGCCTTATGATTAATAAAATGATGAGCGCTGAAATAGTCGCTGATGTGAAAAATGGCCTTGGTGAGGGAATTATTTGGTTGTCGAGCGCTAACTCAATTTTTTGGTTAGATATCCACCCGGAACCTGCAATTTATTCAATGGATATATCGAACCAAGTGGTGCGATGTAGGACACTAGAGTTTCCGTTATTCTGTCTTCGCAAAAGTAGTGACGGACTTATATTAGGATTATCAAAACATGGCTTAGTTTGGCTCAACCCTCAAAGTCTTATGGTAGAAAGAGAGAAGTCTCTTTTAAATGTGGATACAAATTATCGTTTCAATGATAGCAACTGCGATTCTTCGGGACGTTTATGGGCTGGCACTATGATTGATAATTTTCAAAGAATTGGTGGCGTATTGCAAAGCCCAGATAACAGTGGAGAAGTCTACCGTATCGGTTCTGGTGGATCTTTCGATGTTGTTGATCGAGGATATGGATGTCCGAATACCTGTGTATGGTCACCGGATGAGAAGATTATGTACTTTGCTGATTCAATCTCAGGATGGCTATATGCATATGATTTTGACATTAAAAAAGGCGAAGTAAAAAACCGTACAAATTTCTTCAAACGCAATGATTTTGGCATTCCGGACGGTTCAGCAATGGATGAGCAGGGTTGCCTGTGGAATGCTCGCTGGGATGGATCGGCAGTGTTAAGAATCACGCCACAAGGATTGGTTGATCGGGTGGTCAATTTACCTGTCTCTCGAGTTACCGATTGTACGTTTGCTGGATCAGATTTAAGCACGCTCTATATAACATCTTCACGGTTCGACCTATCAGATAAGGAGCTTAGAAAGCAACCCTACGCAGGGTGTGTTTTTGCGCTTGATACTTCCACTTTTGGTATTGATAAAGGCACTTATTTGTGTTGATCGATACTAGCGTAATAATATCAATATATTCAAGAGTTACCTCAAGTCGCTGTAAATGTTTTTTAAGTTAATTGGGGATCCCACAAAAATACAAGATATAGTCTTCAACTGAAAATATTGAAAAATTTGTTGTAAATTGGAATGATAAAATTGTTTGACTTAATATGTGTTTAACGTTAAAGTATTTTTGAGAGTCTTGTGAAGGCTTTTTTTTATAAATGAAATTTAACGTTAAAGTACCTGAGTGAGAGTCTAGCTATTCGCACCGAAACTATTAAACTAAGGGGTAAGAAATGAATAATAATAGATCAATTTTAGGATCGATAAAAACATTGACTGCAGTAATTAGCATGCTAGGTGTTAGCACTGTTGTCCATGCCCAAGACGCCAGTCTTGAAGAAATAATCGTTACCGCGCAGAAGCGAGAACAAAGTCTCCAAGACGTCGCTGCGTCTGTTTCCGCATTATCCGGAGCATCCTTAGAATCTCGAGGCTTGGAAGGCATTGAGGATTATTCCAAATTCGTTCCAGGTATGGTTTTCTCTGGTACCGCTTTTGTTGGCGAGCGTTCGGGACCTGACATTACGGTTAGGGGTGTTGCTAATTCAAGGCTTTTTGACTTTGAGACCAGTATCGCAACTGCTACCACTGGCTTTGTTTATGGCCAGATGCCAGCCTATGCGTTCAACCCGCGACTTATGGATATTAGTCGGGTAGAGGTTCTTAAAGGCCCACAAGGGACCTTGTATGGGGCTGCCTCTATGGGTGGCACCGTCAAAGTAATGCCTAACGCTCCTGATGCTAGCGGTTTTTCAGGTAAATTATCTGCTGGCTTGGGTTATACCAAAGATGGCGCTGAAAATTCTGAGTACAGTGGTGTAGTCAATATTCCCTTAATTGAGGACGTGCTTGCAGTACGTATGTCTGGATATTCTTTCACTGATTCGGGATATATTGATGCGCGAATGGTTACCGGCAACCCCAATGATCAAAGGGGTGGCAATGCGCTTGCTACAGATACTGACTCCCCATTCGATTCAAACAATGTAGTTATTTACAACGTAGGGGAGTCAAATCCTAATGTTATTGAAAATATAAATGATGTGGAAACGGTGGGAGGGCAGTTCGCAGCAAAATACACGCCAAGCGATAAGCTCGATGCGACACTATCATTTTTTTTCCAGTCTAAAGATGAAGGTTCGCTACCTAACTACGAGCCTGCTTTGTCTAGCAGTATGAATGAGCGAACCACGGAGCTCTTCATACTACAACCATCTTCAACTGACTATGTTATAAGCCAACTAGAAGTGCGTTATGATTTAGGTTTCGCGGAGCTTCATTCAGTTACCGGAAAGTTGAATCGAGACTTCACTAATGCAACTGACTTTTCTGCGATTGTTCATGGTTCTGTTGGTGGTGACAGTACTATGCAGGTTCCAGGAACAGCGCCAGTAAATTTTAAGGCAGACATCGATGTATTTAGTCAGGAAATCCGCTTAGATGGCACGGCGGATATGCTTTCGGGGCTCAACTGGTCCGTTGGTTATTTTTATCAAAAAGAAGATCGACTTTCCACTGGTGCAGTTCCTGTGAGTGCGAGTTGGATGGCGAATGGAGCAGAGAACGATTTGCTACCACCAAGCGGATCACGTTGGATCTGGGCCGGAGAATACACGTCTGACTATGAAAATAATTCGCTGTTTTTTGATGTGAGCCTCTCATTAACTGATGATTTGGTATTGAGCGTTGGCGCTAGAAATTCCAATCAGGATCTAAGTTCTACCCGTCTCGATTTTGGTAACGTATTTGCTGGGGCCTCTGAGCCTGATGGTTATACTTCAGTTGCCCAGTCAATTGACGAAGATCAAACAACTACGCGAGTGGCGTTAACATGGAATCAATCCGATGACGTAATGTTATACGCTAGCGCAGCTGAGGGATTCCGCATCGGTGGCGCCAATCCAGCTGGTAACTTAAGTACAGCTGGGTGTCAAAACGCGCTTAATAAGTTAGGTATTACAGACGCTGGTGCATTCGAATCTGATTCAGTTTGGAACTATGAATTCGGTGCAAAAACGCAATTTGCAGATAACCGCGTTCAGCTCAATGCAAGTGTTTTCCAGATTGACTGGGAAGATCTGCAGGTTTCTACTTCGCTATCGGCGTTTGATGACACCTGTGGTGCCTCAATTGTTGCAAACGTAGGTGCTGCGGAAATTACGGGTGTAGAGGTTGAGTTGACTGCGTTGATATCTGATAACTGGCAGTTCGGTCTGGTTGCAGAGTCTAACGATCATAAGCTCACCAAAGGTAATGCAGGCGTACCTAACGCACAGCCTGGCGATCCACTGAAAAATATTCCTGATTTTTCAGTAGCGGTTGGCCTTCAGTATGACCTAACTGCTATCGCAGGGACTGATGCTTATATTCGTCTTGACTACGTTCATACCGATGATCGTAGTTTCAGTGATGTAGCTGCAGGCCCAAGTGATGCGTTTAATCTAGAAGCATATGATCTTATCAACCTGCGTTTGGGCGCCAATTATCAAGACTGGGATTTCACAGCATTTGTTGATAATTTGACGGATGAGACTACCCACTTAGGTGTTACATCGCTACCTGGTGGTCCAGGTATTTATCCCGGTGGAGATGCTAATCAACGCTTTGTATCAACCGGTCGGCCGAGAACATGGGGACTAAAAGTTAGTAAAAACTTTTAGGTCGACTATGTAAAATAAGTTGTAGTATGGAAAGGGGCGTTGTGTTGGTAATATTTTACAACGCCCCTTTTTATTGAAAAATAATAATTTGAAGATGTTTCCAGTATGGAAAAATTAGCAGGATTTTGTTGTATTGGATTAGAGGTGTAAAACAACTGCAATGAAGATAACTAAAGTTGAAACCATCGTGTGTAATGCCCGCATGCGTAATTGGATTTTTGTGAAAATTATAACTGATCAGCCAGGATTAATTGGTTGGGGTGAGGCAACATTAGAGTGGCATACACGCTCAGTTGTTGGAGCTATTGAGGATATGGCATCGCTTCTAGTTGGAGAAGACCCTGTTCGTATTGAGCACCTTTGGCAGTCAATGTTTCGCCAGCATTTTTGGCATGGATCAGGTATAGTCCGAGCAACAGCAATTTCCGGTATTGATCTCGCATTGTGGGATATTTTAGGCAAGATACATGGCGTTCCATGTCATCGCCTGTGGGGTGGGCCTGTGCGTGATCACGTGCGTCTTTATTGTCATTTGGGCGGCGGTAAGATGGAAGACTTCTATGAAACTCCTATGGACAATGCAAAGCGATTCGGCGAGTTAGCGCAAGAGGCAGTTGATCGTGGTTTTTCTGCTTTCAAGTCAATGGCAGTGCCACCCACGATGGCATTGGAGGGAAGCAAGGCTGTTAACGCTGCAGTGTCTGCGGTTCAGGCTATGCGTGAAGCGGTTGGGGCCGATGTTGATATTATGGTGGATTGTCATGCTAGACAGTCACCCACCATGGGTCGTATGTTTGCAGAAGCACTCGATCCCTATGATTTGTATTTTTTCGAAGAGCCGTGCTGGGTTGAAACACCACAGGATATGGCGATTATTAGAGCAGCAGTAAAAACCCCCATTGCTACCGGTGAGCGTTTAACTCACTTGTCTCAGTTCAAGGATCTGTTAGCTGTTGGCGCTTGTGATGTTATTCAGCCCGATATTACTCATTGTGGTGGGCTGTCAGCCGCACGTAAAATTGCAGCTATTGCAGAGGCTCATCGTGTCGCTGTGGCACCTCATAATCCGCAGGGTCCAGTGAGTACCTCTGCATCTATTGAATTTGGTTTTGCGACTTCCGATTATGCGATATGCGAGATGGTCGATTCAGATGTGCCTTGGCGTCAGGATGTAGTAACCCCCGGCTATGTTCTTGATGAGTTAACTCGCACGGTTCGTCCCAGTGAAAAACCAGGTTTGGGTGTCGAAATCAATGAAGCGGAAGTTGCCAAACACCCATTCGAGCAAGAGCTGCTTCAGAGAGTCTTCTATCAAGATGGTTCTGTGGGGGACTGGTAATATGACCAATGCTAATCCGACTTATAGCTCGGATAATTATGGTGGCGAGCCTATCAAACATCCGCAGTTTCTTGGGGCCATTGGGGTATCCCGAATTGAAATTACTCCGCCCATAGAGATATTTTCACGCAGCTGGGGGTCTTCCGTTCATGACAATGCCAGCGGTGTCCACAAACCACTGTATGCCACTTGTGTGATGTTTCGTAGCTTAGATGATGGTAAGGAACAGTTTCTTATCGCAGCAGATCTATCATTCTGGAAAAGTAATCAAGAAGAATGGGATATTCGGTCGGAGATTCTTAGACGTAGTCGGTTGGACGAGACGCAGTTATTGTTGCATCTTTCCCATAGCCACAGCGTACCAATGACTAATTTGGTCAATATAGATCAGCCTGGCGGTGGTTTGATACCTGCTTTTCGGGAAAAGATCATTTCAAGTACAGTGGAGTCGATTTTGAGGGCTCGCGAAAGTGCCACAGAATCATGTCTTTCATGGTCCTATGGGACCTGTCGGTTGGCGGTAAATAGAGATCAACTGATTCTGACTGAAACTGGTCCCACTACTATCGTTGGCTTGAATCCAAGCAAAGTTGCTGACGATACATTACTGGTTGGGCGAGTTACAGATACCCAAGGAAATATTAAAGCGGTTTTGGTTAATTATGCTTGCCATCCTGTGTCGCTCGGTGGAGGTAATACAATGATTTCACCTGACTATGTAGGTGAGATGAGGGAAGTTGTTGAATCTGAATATCCCAATGCAATTTGTATTTTTATGCATGGAGCTTCTGGCGAATTGACACCTCGAATAAGCTATTCCTCGAACACTGATGATGCCGATAAAAATGGTAAGGAAATTGGTTTTGCTGTTCTTGAAACACTGGTTGGCATGATTCCAGCGCAACAGCAACTTGCTCATGATCGAATTGAACAGTCTGGAGCATCATTGGGGCATTGGAGCCTTAATCCAGACCCTGCAGACTGCGGATTGCGAGTGGAGATGGTTAGCGTTAAATTAAATTATCGAGAGTTGCCCTCATTACAGGAAATCGATGCGATGATTGCCGAGGAAAAACGCGGATTCATGGTAGAGAGGTTGCAACGCCGGCGTCTGTTGCGGCAGGAGTTAGGTGAGAATGATGGCCGCATAATAAGCTTTCCCGTTTGGATAATGGGTAACTCTGCGATGGTTGCCCTAAATGGTGAAGCGTATAGTGAATTTCAAGTTTTATTGAGGAAACGATTCCCTAATATGGCAATAGCCGTAATGAATATTGTGAATGGTTACTTTAGTTATTTTCCCTCGAAACATGCTTATGAACTTCCTGATTGTTATCAGGTTAATGTGTCATTTTTTGAGAAAGGCTGTATGGAGTATTTGGTAAATAATACAGAACATGCCATAGAGAAACTTGTCGCGGCTGGCTAGAACTATTCTACATTTGATCGAAGTGCTAAGAGCCCTTTGGCCAGTAATTAAAACTGTATCTAGATGTTATTTTTTAGATGCACAATATCTTAGGTTAATTCGGATATGTTATTAGACTCATTGGATTATGTCATTTTTGCTGGGTTTATTTTAATTCTTTCGTGCGTTGGTTTTTTTTCCGGTAAAAACGAACAAAAAAATAGCGATGATTATTTTTTGGCGGGACGTAAACTGCCATGGTATGTCGTCGGTGGGAGTTACATAACTGCAAACATAAGTACTGAACAGCTAATCGGTATGGCGGGGGCGACATTGCTCTATGGTATCTCAACAGCCCTTTGGGAATGGGTTAATGCCTTTACCTTTCTGTTTCTTATTTTCTTATTTATCCCTTTTCTTACAGCATCAAAGATCGTTACTATCCCGCAATTTCTCGAGCGACGTTATAGCCCTTTTATTCGTTATCTTTTTGCCGCGTTTACTATTGTCGCTAACGTTGTCATCTTTATGGCAGCAACACTTTATACTGGAGGGCTTGCTTTAAGCGCCGTGACAGGGTGGGACTTAGTTTTATGCATTGTTGCTACCGGTGCTCTATCTGGGGTATGGGCTATTTATGGCGGTCTGTCTTCCGTTGCTTGGACTGGTTTTTTTACTGCATTTGTAATGTTTTTTGGTATGGCTACGGTAACAACATTAGGCTTAATACAAGTCTCTGATACCGGTAATGTAATCGACGGTTTTTACGATGTTTTGCAACGTAATCAAGGGGCTGAAGGTGTATGGAAGCAAGCCTTAGATAATGTCCAAAATAATCTCAATATGGGTGATAACTACAACCGACTGTCAGTCATTCAGGGACTCAATCATCCGCAGACACCTTGGACCGGTCTAGCTTTTGCTGTTGTATCTATTAGCATTTGGTATAACGTTTTGAACCAATTTATTATTCAGCGCATCCTCGGCGCCAAGGATATGTGGCATGCTCGTATGGGTATAGTGTCAGCTGGCTTTGTGAAATTGGTGCTGCCGTATATCACAGTGTTCCCAGGTATGATCTTATTTGCTTTGCATCCAGAGTTATTATTGGGCGATTGGGATGAGGTGCAGACAAGAGCTGACAGCGGGCTGATAAGTTTAGCTACAGAAGTTTTACCTATCGGTTTGGTTGGGTTTTTGCTGGCTGCGCTGTTTGGTGCGATTCAATCAACAGTAAGCGCTGTTGTAAACTCAACGTCCACAGTTCTTACATATGATCTGTATAAAGCACTTATTAATCGGGATGCCGACGACGCACAGTTGGTCAAATTTGGTGTGGTTTCGTCTTTTTTTACGGTGGCTCTCGGCATAATAATGGCACTTGCAGTGATTGTAATTGGCGGTGGGATTTTCCAATATGTACAGACATTAAATGCCTTCATTGCTCCTCCGTTTGCAGCCTTATTTTTGCTGGGGCTGTTGTGGAAGAACGCTAATACTTTTGGTGCAATTTGCTGTGTTACAGGTGGTTTTTCTGTTGGGGTATTGTTAAAACTTCTATGTGCGTACATGGATATGCCTGATTGGGCTTATCCATTTATGAATCAAGCGGGTATTATTTGGTTGGCATCTATGCTGTGTTGTATTGCTGGTAGTAAATTGGCCAGTCCCGATAGGAAGCACGAGGAGATATCGGATATTCTTATTTTTGAAAATCGTGAAATATTGTTAACAGGCTTGGGATCCAAATGGTATAGCAATGTGATCTTATGGTCTCTGGCTTTCTTCGTACTGAATGTTGGTGCAATGGCCTATTTTTCTAGTCTATTTTTCTAGCCTATTTTGTAGTAAGACAGGGGATATATGGGACAGCTATTCAAAGATAAGATAGTAGTGGTAACTGGTGCTGCCAGTGGCATTGGGCTGGGGGTTGCGCAGAGTTTTGCCGAAGAGGGGGCAATAGTATGCGGAGTTGATATCAATGATAAAGCATTAAAATTGGTTTTTTCCAAGTCAAAATTTTTACCTGCGAGATCTTCAACTTATAAGGCAGATCTCGGTTCTCATATTGAGGCTGAGAATGTCGCCAAGATTGTATTGGCTGAGCATGGAACCATTGATATTTTGATCAATAATGCCGGTATAAATATGAATAAAACCATTGAGTCTTTAGAAATAGACGAGTGGGATAATGTGTTTAATGTTAATTTGCGAAGTATGTATATTTTAGCCAAACAATTTTGGCCAGTATTTATAGCCAAAAAAAGTGGAGTTATTATTAATATGTCGTCAATAATGGGATTCGCTGGAGGTGTTGGAGCCCCAGCTTATTGTGCAACGAAATCGGCTATCGATACCTTTACCCGATGCCTGGCAAAGGATGGTGCTGGCTCAGGGATTAGAGTAAACGCCATTTGCCCCGGTTATATCGATACACCAATTATGGATGCTGCAAATGCAGAGAGAGCAGACCCTATCGCAGCGCGTCAGGCACTGATAGATATTCAGCCTATGGGGCGTTTGGGAACACCTGAAGACATTGCTAATGGAGCTCTCTTTTTGGCCTCCGAGAGTGCCAGTTTTATCAATGGACATTGTTTAGTTATCGATGGCGCAGTGACTGCAACGCAGATTGACTAGCTGCTTTTATGTATCTAAGCTACCCAAAATTTTTAGAAGGTTAATAGATTGGTCAACAAAACTACTGCAACCCTCCGAGATGTCGCCAATGCTGCAGGTGTCTCCCTTATGACGGTTACCAACGTCATTAAAAAACGCAAAGGCAGTTTTAGCAAGCAAACAGAACAGCGAGTCCTAAATGCGGTTGCAAGTCTAGGTTATCGTCCAAATATTAGTGCGCAGAACCTGCGAGACTCCTTGACTCGCTCGGTTGGATTTATTATTTCTGACAGCAACACCAATTTTTTGGGTGACCCTTTTATTTCTCAGCTAGTCAGTGGCTTAAGTAACTATTTGAGTTCCGTTGATTATTCTTTGGATATACAAGGTGTAGCACCTGAAAATTTTGAAAATGCCAATCTAGTTAAAAAAGCTGGTAGCGATGCATTTTGTGCCATTTTAAGTGGCCCTAGACATTTGCGAAATGCGAATATTAGATGCCTGAGTGAAATTGGTAAGCCTGTTGTGGTCTTTCAAGAAGCTGATAGCAAGCATTTCCCCAATATCGCTATTATTCGAGAAGATGATCAGTCAGGAGCCTATGCTTTAGGTCAGCACTTGTTGAGCCAAAAAGCCAAACGTATTGTTTTCGTTAAACCACTGGTAGAGTGGTCAACGATAGAGCAACGAGAGTTGGGTCTGCGTGCGTCTCTGGATAGAATAGGATCAGATGTAAGTCTTGACACGATCATTTGTGATTCAGAATCATTTTCTGATGTGAAAGAAGCAATTCGATCCTATTTTGTGGCTAGCAAGCCAGACGCTATTGTAGCTGCAACTGATGCAATGGGTGTTGCTGCCATGAGGATGTGCGAGGAGCTTGGATTTGAAGTCCCAGATGATATCAAGCTCGCGGGTTTTAACGGTTTTGAGGCATGGCAATATACCACACCATTGATGACAACAGTGGTTTCGCCCGCATTTGATATGGGGCGTGCCGCAGGTGAAACAGTGTTTAAAAAGCTGACTGACGGAAAATTTAAACGTAAGGATATTGTATTCTCTACTCAGTTACGAATTAGTGATTCTACTTGAGGTTGTTATTTAAATAATAAGAATTCATGCGTAGGAATTTAAAAATGAGCACTCTTCAGGGGAGCAGTAGAGTTCTTGAAAATGATCATCTTATTCTCGAAGTTGATCCATCCAGTGGAGGCTCGGTTACTCGTTTTGATTATAAGGATATTAATACGACCCACCCAATATTTAGGCGCTGCAAGCAGGATCTTTCTGCTAGCCAGTTACCTCTCGAGGCGTCCTGCTTTCCTTTAGTTCCATATTCGAATCGCCTTCGTCACGGTGTTTTCAGCGTAAATGGAAAAGTTTATAGACATGAATTAAACTGCCCCCCTGAGATCCACTCATCTCACGGAGATGGATGGATGCGACCTTGGGAGATAAGCGATAGTAGCGATAGCCATATTGAAATGCGCCTGGAAGCCTTTCCACACCAACCAATAAAATATTCGGCGGTACAGTCGTTAAAGCTACGCAGTGATCGCTTGTCAATTTCGCTTGAGGTTACCAACGCTGACACTGTGCTTAGTCCATTTGGTTTAGGCCTACATCCCTACTTTCACAGAGCCGCAGGGGCTCAAATTAGATGCGATTTAAAATCTCATTGGCAGTTGGATGATGAGCTTTTGCCAACCAATTTAGTAGACAATCCTCGATTTTTGGCAATGAAAAATGGTCTTAATATTTCGGATCTTCCAACGGTAGGTGCGTACTATAGTCAGTCTACCAACGCCGATATTTTTTGGCCATCAACGGGTCTTAAGTTAAGATTGACTACCATACCAGTGCAACGACATGCCATTCTTTGGTGTCCAGAGGGAAATGATTTTTTCTGTTATGAGCCAGTAAGTCACATGATTGATGCTTTTAATATGATAAATCACGGTACCGAAAACTGCGGTGTCATTTATTTGAATCCTGGTGATTCTCACAAAGTGATTTGGGATTTCTCCATCGTTAAACTATCTCATTGATTAGATCACTTTATTATTGTTTTTCTCTCTAGAGATTTTCACGCTGTTGGATTAACCATTGCTGAAACTTCTGCACATGAGGTCGAATTGGTTTATCCGAGGGGATGGCCAAGAAAAATGATTCAGAGGTGCCGGTAGTGTCGGCAAAGGGCGTTATTAAACGACCATTATCTAACATGGGTGTAATCAGCGAGGTGCGACTTAGGGCCACGCCGTGGCCCTGAGCGGCCATTTCCATAGCAGTCATCAGTGAGTCAAAATGGATGCCCTGTGATGCATCGACAGTATGATGGCCAAGTTGCTTGAGCCAATAACCCCAACCCTCCTCATAACCAATAACATGCAATAATGTGTAATCACTGAGATCTTCGGAGTGCTGCGGTGGCAATTGGCCATCGAGTAACTGCGGACTACACACGGGAATTAGCTCATCCCAAGTCAGACGATCGCAGTTAAAACCGGACCAAATGCCTTTACCATAGCGTATTTCGACATCGGCCTCTTTATCTTGGCCGGCGACCCAGATATTGCTGGTAAAGCGCAGATCAATATCTGCATGCTGGCGACGGAAGTCCGCTAACCGCGGTGCAAGCCAAGTATTAAAGAAAACTAAATTTACCCGTACAGTCAGCGTATGACTGCGTTCTTTGCCGAATACTTCATCCGTCACCAGAGCTAGTTTTTCAATTGATTCGCGGACACCTGGGATATAGGCTCGGCCAGCATCGGTAAGCTCAAGTCCCCTGGGCAAGCGAATAAATAGCGCGCAACCCAGCTTGGTTTCCAGACCTTTAATTTGCTGGCTAACCGCAGCCTGAGTCATATGCAACTCCACTGCCGCCTGGGTAAAGTTCAGGTGGCGGGCAGAGGCTTCAAAAGAACGCAGCCAGTTTAGAGGTGGTAATCTTTTTTTCATGCTTACCTTATTATGACCGGTTAATTATTCTGGGTTATCAATCAGCTGGCCGAGGCTTTTGGCGGCATTTTGCATTGTCGGTGCATAGCTGATCAGCTGTTCCAGACTCTTGCGCATCACCGGTGCATGGGTAAACAGACAGGCACAGAGTTTGCCGCTGCTATCTGTTACCGGCACCGCGCAGGCCACCATACCATCGACAAACTCCTCATTGTCTGTACCCAGGCGACTTGTTGTTATCCGCTGTAACTCGGTTTCCAACAGATCGGTATCAACAATGGTATTGCGGGTGTACTGCATCAGGGGAAGTCGGCCAATAATACCTTGCCGTCGCTCTTTGGGCAGAGAACTGAGGTAGAGTTTGCCGCTGGCGGTACACCAGCTCGGCGTATGGCTGCCCACCTGCAGATGAATCTGCAGAGGCCAGTCAGACTGCACGCGATCGTAATAAACCATCTCGGTGCCATTGGGTACAGCAATACCACAGGTCTCACCAATCTCCTCCGTCAGCTGCTGCAAAATGGCTCGGCGCAATGCACTAAATCGCTCTGTATGCAGCACACCCCAGGCAATGCTGTGCATCTTATCGCTGGGAATGATCAGTCCGCGCATACTGGTCTGCACAAAGCCGTCAGCCTCCAGTTGATTTAGCAGGCGATGAATACTGGGCTTGGGAATATTCAGCTGGCAGGCCAGATCAGCCGGCGACAATGGTCGCTCAGCTTTGGCAACTGCCTCGATTATCTGCATCACTCGACTGACCGCCGAGCCTTTTTCTCTGGTCGTCATGGTTTTAATTTAGCTCATGGTTGGCATAGAGAACTGGGCACCTTCACGAACACCAGCTGAAGGCCAGCGCTGAGTGATGGTTTTGCGCTTGGTATAAAAGCGCACAGCATCCGGGCCATAGGCATGGAGATCACCAAATAATGAGCGCTTCCAGCCGCCAAAGCTGTGGTAGGCCACGGGGACAGGCAGAGGAATATTAATGCCCACCATGCCCACCTGAATATGGTCAGAGAAATAGCGCGCCGCTTCACCGTCTCTGGTAAAGATGCAGGTGCCATTGCCATATTCATGATTATCGATCAGATCCATGGCCGCCTGCATGGTATCCACTCGAACCACCTGCAAAACCGGGCCAAAGATTTCGGCATTGTAGGAATCCATCTCTGGCGTCACGCGGTCGATCAATGTGCCGCCCACATAGAAACCATTCTCATAGCCATCAATGCTGGGGTTGCGACCGTCCACGACAATATCAGCCCCTTGCTGTTCGGCACTGTCGATATAGCCAAATACCTTTTGCTGATGTTGCTGGGTAATCACCGGGCCAAAGTCATTATCGGCATCATGACAGGGGCCAATCTTTAAGCCTTTCATGGCTTCCTGCATTTTGCTGACCAGAGCATCTGCCGCGGCATCGCCAACGGCTACTGCAACTGACAGGGCCATGCAGCGCTCGCCGGAAGAACCAAAGGCAGCGCCTAAAAGCTGGGCCACGGCATTATCCATATCCGCATCGGGCATCACAATAGCGTGATTCTTGGCGCCACCCAGTGCCTGACAGCGCTTGCCGTTGGCACTGGCGGTGCTGTAGATATATTCCGCAATCGGCGTGGAACCTACAAAGCTCACGGCTTTAATGCGCTCATCATGGAGCAATGTATCAACCGCTTCCTTATCGCCATTGACCACATTCATCACGCCATCTGGCAGACCTGCCTGTCTAAGTAACTCGGCAATAAACAGCGTAGAGGTAGGGTCGCGCTCCGAGGGCTTAAGAATAAAACAGTTGCCGCAGACGATGGCCATTGGGTACATCCACAGAGGTACCATAGCCGGGAAATTAAATGGCGTAATACCAGCCACTACCCCCAGAGGTTGGAACTCGCTCCAGGAATCAATATTGGGTGCCACATTTTTGCTGTGCTCGCCTTTTAACAATTCCGGTGCGCAGCAGGCATATTCCACATTCTCAATGCCACGCTGCAATTCACCGGCGGCATCATGGCTGATCTTGCCATGCTCTTCGCCGATTAATGCACAGATTTTATCCGCGTTCTGTTCCAGCAGATCCTTAAATTTAAACATTACCCGGGCGCGTTTGATGGCTGGGGTATTGCGCCATTCGGGGTAAGCTGCCTGGGCCGCGGCAATGGCTTCTTCCACTGTAGCCTTTGAAGCCAGGGCAACCTGTTTGCTCACTTCGCCGGTGGAGGGGTTGTAGACATCCTGAGTGCGCTCGCCCTCATTGGTTATCTGGCCGTTAATTAAATGTCCTACTACTGTCATTTTGTTGTCCTCAAAAATTTGTTTTACCAAAGCTTACGATAGATTTCGATAATCTCGTCGGCGCTAGGTACTCGCGGATTATTTCCCGGTGAGCCAGAAGCCAGAGCCTGCTCAGCCATCACCGGTAAGTTATTAAAAAAGTGGTCGCGATCAATACCAAACTGCTCGGGAGTGGGTACCTGCAGTTCTTCATTAATAGCGTAAAGCTCATCCATTAGCTTGCTGTTGGCAACAGCGTCGGTGTCATCTTCACTGGCCACACCCATAGCGCGAGCACAGTCTGCATAGCGCTCTGCCGCGGCGGGAATACTGTATTCAGTGACCATGGGCAATAACATGGCATTGGAGAGGCCGTGGGGCACATGGTAGAAGGCGCCAATCGGACGTGACATACCGTGGACCAACGCCACTGAGGCATTGGAGAACGCTACGCCGGCCAGGGTTGCGCCCAGCATCATTTGTTCCCGGGCATGTCGATCACTGCCATCGTGGAAAGCTTTGCGCAGATTAGGGGCAATCAGCTTTATTGCCGCTATGGCCTGGCTGTCGCTATAGAGGCTGGCTTTCTTGCTCACATAGGCTTCCATGGCATGAGTCAGGGCATCAATACCTGTGTCTGCAGTGGTTCTGGCGGGCAGGCTCAGGGTCAGGCTGTAATCTACCAGAGCCGCCGTGGGCATAAAACCAATACCAACACAGAGCATTTTTTCGTCGTTGGTCTCATCGGTAATAATGGTCACCTTGGTGCATTCAGAGCCGGTGCCTGCAGTGGTGGGAATAGCAACAATGGGCAGCCCGGGCTCATTGACCACCCGGGGGAATTTATAGTCACGCATGACGCCGCCGTATTTGCCCAGAATGGCAATGGCTTTGGCACTGTCAATGGGGCTGCCACCGCCAATGGCAATAATGCTGTCGTAATTGCCATCCCGCACCTTATCCACACCTTCCTGAATAGAGCTAACGGTAGGCTCAGGCACAGTATTATCAAAGATATCTGAATCGATTGATGCGCCTTGCAGACTATCCTGCAGAATGGCCACATAGCCCAGTTGCACCATCATTTTGTCAGTGACAATTAATGGCCGGTTACAGTCCAGACTGCGCAGGATATTACCCGCTTCTTTGCTGGCACCGGCACCTACTTGCATAATGCGTGGCAAAATTATTTGAGTCGACATAACTAGCCCTCTTGTTGCTGATTATTGTTATTAAGGGTTTGGCCTTCTTGATAAAGCGATTTGCCGAGACCATAGGTGGCCAGAAGCAGCACCACAGAAAAGGGCAGGGCTGCGGCAATGGAGGCGGTTTGTAATGTTTGCAAACCACCGGCAAATAAAAGCACTGCAGCTACTGCGGCTATGGCGATACCCCAGAAAATACGCAGACGCGCTGATGGGTTGTTGTCACCCATTGCCACCAATGTGCAGATCACCAGAGTCGCACTGTCGGCTGAGGTAACAAAATAGGTGGCTAGCATTACCGTGCAGATGGTGGCCATCGCGCCGGTTAACCACAGGCCAAGATCCATTAACTCAATGGTTTTAAATAATGCTGTGGTGTGGTCTGCATTGACCGCGGCGGCAACGCCACCATCGCCAAATAATTCTATGTGCATAGCTGTATTGCCAAAAATGGTAATCCACAAAATGGTCAGTACAGTTGGTGCGCCCAGCACCCCTAAAAGAAACTCTCTGATAGTGCGGCCGCGGGAAATACGCGCAATAAAAATACCGGTAAAAGGAGACCAGGCGATCCACCAGCCCCAGTAGAAGATCGTCCAGTCGCTCTGCCATTGACTGTGCTGCGCTGGTGCCAGCCAGGCGCCCAGGGCTGGTGCATTGGCTATATAGTCGAGGGTATTGCTGCCTAGAGAACTGAGCAGATAGGCTGTTGGCCCAAAGATAAAAAACAGTGCCAATATAAGCATTGTCAGGCGCATATTCAGTTCGCTGAGGATACGAATACCGCGATTAATACCAGTCAAAACTGAGACAGTAGCAACTATCGAAATTGCCCCTATCAGCACAATCTGAGTATTGATACTGATATCGATACCAATCAGATAGTTGATGCCGGCATTCATCTGCTGTGCGCCCATGCCCAATGAGGTGGCAATACCAAATACAGTGCCCAGTACCGCCATCAGATCGGCAATATAGCCAATGGGTCCATAGATGCGATCGCCAAGTACCGGGTACAGCGCAGAGCGAATAGACAGGGGCAGACCTTTGCGATAACTGAAGTAGGCGAAGCACATACCTAAAATGGCATACAGAGCCCAGCCATGCAGCCCCCAGTGAAATATGGTGATGCGCATTGCTACCTGAGCAGCCTCAGCTGTCATGGCTTGGTCATCAGTTACAAACGGATTGCTCTGCAGATAGTACATGGGCTCGGCAATACTCCAGAACAGAATACCAATCCCAATGCCGGCACCAAACAACATTGAAAACCAGGCGAAATAGCCAAACTCCGGCCGATCAGTATCCGCGCCCAATCGAATCTTGCCATATTTGCTGAATACCAAGACCAGTGCAACGGCGATATACAGATTCATCAGAGCGATGTAATACCAGCTCAATTCAGTGGCAATAAAGTCTCGTGCGGAGTTGTAAAGAGCATCTGCAACCTGGGGGCTCAGCAGGGTAAACAGCACAAAAGCACCTACTAAACCTGCTGAGCTAATGGCCATTATCGGATGAATACTTGCGAGAGGATTGATGCTTTGCTGAGACATAAAATTTCTCTGAATATTGTTATTTTAATTTTATTTAAAACGATATGATTCGTATTGTTATCCAGTTAAGAGCTGTATGCAACCGTTAAATTTAGCCTTTTTGTAATCAATTTCTCAGCCATAAAAAAAACCATGCCTGAGGCGACTTTTTTGTTGCTGGCGCGATATTCGTTAGGTTTCTAACATCCCGCTTATCAAAGACGGCTGGTGTTATTTATTGTGCAAAAACTAAATCAATTACCCCTCAAGGGGATTCGGGTGGTGGACTTTGGTCAGCAGATCGCTGGTCCCGCTGTGGCTATGGTGCTGGCAGATCTGGGCGCTACTGTGGTGCATATTGATCCGCCCTCTGGCCCCCAGTGGCAGCATCAGGCCAATGCTATTTTAAACCGCAACAAAAGCTGTCTGTCTGTGGATCTTAAAACTCCAGAGGGCCTCGATCAGGCTATGGCACTAATTGCCCATGCTGATGTGGTGATTGAGTCTTTCCGGCCGGGCGTTATGCGGCGGCTGGGTATCGACTTTGCCCAGTTGCGAGAGACCCGTCCCGAGCTAGTCACATTGTCTGTGCCCGGCTTTGCCAGCAATGACCAGCTGCGCAGTGAGTGGAAGGCCACTGAGGCTGTAGTGTCTGCCACCGCTGGTGCCTTTACCGATATGGGCTTTAACCGTGTGCTGATGGGTTTGAACCCCTGCTTCTCGCCATTGCCCCTGGCCTCTTCCTACACCATAACCATGGCATCCAGCGCTGTTGTTCTGGCCTTGCTGGCGCGGGAAAAGTCAGGCTGTGGTGACCATATAGAAGTACCAGTAATTGCAGCGATGATGGAGGGGCTGTCCTACAACTCCTATCAGGTTGCGGATTTGCCTGAGCGCTACAAGACCATGCGTGAGTTAGAGATCGAGCGGCGGCAGGCTAACAATATTGATTTTGACCTTAGCTATACAGACCTGCAGGAATACCTCGACCCTTTCTATAGAACCTATCAATGCGCCGATGGCCGCATGTTTTACATTGTGTGCCCGTCCCACCGCAATCACGCCCGTCGTTGCCTCGAGGTCTTGGGTCTGTATGAAGAGGTCATGGCCGAGGGCATGCCAGAGGTGACAGACCTGCACCTTCCAGTAACTGAGTGGGAGGGTGAAAGCTCACTGGGTGTCTACCCATTACCCAAGCGCTGGGCCGATATTATCTCGGCAAAGATAAAGCTGGTGATGCTGACCAGGACGTCCTCCGAATGGGGTAAAATTTTTGGTGAGGGCCAGATTCCCGGTGCTCCCCACCGCACAACTAAAGAATGGGTTAACAGCAAGCACTGCAATGATGCAGGACTGATTGTTGAAGTGAATGACCCAGAGTACGGTTTGATGAAACAGCCTGGCCCAGTGTCCTGGTTAGAAGAATCTGCGAGTCGCCTTTTGGCCCCCTCAGCCCGCAAATTTGTCTCCTTTAATCAGGCACTGGCCGAGCTGACTTCTGTGTCAGTTGCACCTTTGCCAGCTCCAGACCAACAGCAACAAAGTAAAGGCTGGCTGGATGGCTTGCGGGTACTGGATCTAACCAATGTGATTGCCGGACCCCATTCCACTGCATTTCTCGGTCGCTTTGGCGCTGAGATAATCAAGGTTGAGCCAGTGGTGCCTATGTATGATCCGTTGATCGGAACATTGTTTGCCTTTCAGGCGGATATGGGCAAGAGCAGTGCCCTGATTGATATTAATGCGGTGGAGGGTCGCGAGGCCTTTAATCGCCTGGTGCGTTCTGTGGATATGGTGGTTATTAATGCCCCGGAGCGGCAGATGAAGCCACTGGGCCTGGACCATGATGCACTGCAGGCGGTTAATCCAGGCGTGTTGTTCTGTCGTCTGGATTGTCTCGGTGGTCCGGTGCCTGCCCAGAAGACTAACTATATTGGCTATGACGATATTATTCAGGCCAACAGCGGCATTATGAGTCGTTTCGGTGGTGCCCAGACCCCAGAGGAACATGCCCATTTGGGTACCCTGGATGTGAACTGTGGTTTTGCTGGTGGTCTGGCCATGGCTTTGGCGCTCTATCACAAAGCTAAAACTGGAGAGGTCAGTCGCGCCAGAACATCATTGTCCGCGGTGACCAATCTCGCCCAGCTGCCATTCTGTTTTGACTATGCAGGTCTTGAGGATTTCAATGAGCCCTCTGGCCGTCATGCCATGGGCAACCATGAGTTATCCCATTTTTACCAGACTGCTGATGACTGGATTTTCCTCGATGCAGAGCAGGCGGATCTGCCGGCTCTGGAGAATATCCAGGGACTTCAGGGGATTACCACCACTGCAGATATTGGGGTGTTTTTAAACGTTGCTTTCCAGCAGGCTTCTTCCTCTGTGTGGATCGAGCGACTGTTGGCCGCAGATGTGGCCGCGGCGCAGCCCATTTCCATTGAGACCTTGCGCGAACAATATAGCCGCCTGGCCGATGGCACAGTGGGCACTGAGCTTGGTAGTTTTGCCTTCTCTGTTTATCCCCATCACCCGAGTGGGCATCAGCTGACCCAGATTGACCACTACGCGATTCGCCCCACCTGCGCGCGCATTGATGCGGTGAGTCCAACCGAGGCCCATGGCCATTCCACTAGAGAGATTCTGGCGGCGGTTAACTACAGCGACAAGCAGATTGAGTCTATGTTGCAGCGCGGTATTGCCGGTCTGGCCTGGGGTAAAACCTATCTGCCAGGCGATTCACTAGGCCAGCCATTGCCAGAGCTAGATGGACTTTTCAGCGCAACGGATGCAGAGGCTGTAAGTTGGGTCGATACCGAGTCGACCGACGGAGATATCTTCATCACATAGGTTGCAATAACCGTAGTCGCCAGCCTCAATGCGAGCCAGTGCGCCGCCGATTCGGCCCAGCTGTTGCTGGCGTCGGCGCGAGGCTTCCTGAGCCATCTGTGCTCCTTGCATAGCATCCATTCTTGATAGTCTGCCGACCGTGGATTGATCCAGTTCCACCGGTTTGCAAGCCTCGGCGGACATGACTTCGAGATCCTGTAATTCTGTGCGCAGTGCCAACAGGCGCAGACGGAAATCCTCTTGCGCGGCGGCGTCCATTAGATGCTCGGCATCTCGGTAATGGCGTAGGCCTGCTGGTCTAGCCAGGGAGCGATCTGGGTCAGCTGTGGCACTATTTCATCGCTGTAGATCGTGCGACAGATATCGGCGATCTGGTCGGGCAAGGTACCCAGCTCCTTCTGTCGACAGAGCATGGTGAGATAGCGGGCATTGGCACCATTGGCCAGCTGCAAT
>Ga0206129_10000824_pt1 | contig 45428 bp, 34 predicted proteins | sample Helgoland_Spring_8_FD_148616 | JGI IMG/M metagenome (GOLD analysis project Ga0206129, IMG submission 148616) | Pelagic subsurface seawater microbial communities from Kabeltonne, Helgoland, North Sea - Helgoland_Spring_Bloom_20160502_2 | ecosystem: Environmental > Aquatic > Marine > Epipelagic ...
GAGCCGATGTGATCATGTCCGGGTACATTGCCCCAGTTCGGCACGACTGTGTAGGTCCATTCGGCCTGACCTGTGGTGGCGGCGGCGACGGGGCCCGCGACACGAGGGGCGAGCCCCGTCCCCCACATCCGCAGTTGCCCGAGGTGGAGGATGGAAAGCCCTTCTTTTAGTAGGATGAGGCGGAAGTGTTGGGCCTGCCGCTGTTTGGCTGGGAGATGCGTGAGGTCCACATGCCAGTTGGCTGCAATACGGGTGGATTTCCATACCAGCTCCCAGTCGGTGCCGTTAGAAGATCGCTCCAAGGCTAGGCCGTCGGCCCGTTCATGCAGGTTCTCGCGGTTCCGCAGGCTCAGCGCGTTTAGGGTGATCGGCTGCTCATAACTGCATTGAACCCAAGGATGATTTTCGTGTTGAGTATGAAAGGCGAAGGGCAGCCCGTTATCTTCTATGTGGGTGAATGCATGCAGTCCATCGTGAGGATCAAACTGACTGGTGGAACTGACGGTCACCTGCGCTCGATCACTGACGAGCTCTCCATAAATCTCTTTGTCATGATTGAACAAAGCGATCGAAGGCGCGGGTGCCTCTTCTTTGCCCCACATCCGCACCTGAGCCAAATTCAGGGTGGCGGGTGTCTTAATAATCAGACGGAAATATTTGGCATGCCGTTTGACTGCAGGGATCTGGGTCAGATCAATATTCCAGAATGGTTCAGTCGTCGTGGGCGTCCAGAGTGGCTGCCACTCTGTGCCGTCCTTCGAACTTTCTAGGCTGATCCCTTGAGCTCGTTCGGGTGCATCGGATCGATTGACGAGGTTCAAGCCTGTTAGCGTGATCGCGTGCTCGTAATTAAACCGAACCCAAGGGTGATCTTCGTTTTGGGTATGAAAGGCAAATACGAGTCCATTGTCCTCGTTCTGGATGAGTGCCTTGAGTCCATCCAGCGGATCATGCTGACTGGTGGAACTGACGGTCACCTCGGCGTGGGGGGTGATCCGTTCGCCGAATTTGGCTTTGTCTTTATCAAACGCTGCAATGGAGGAGGTCGGCGGCAGGATCTTGCCCCACAACAGGACCTGTTGCAGGTGCAAAGTGGCGCTGTCTCCAGGTATCATAAGTCGAAAATGCTTGGCCTGCCGCTTTGCCATGTCGACTCGGGTGAGGTCAATGTTCCAGTCGGCTTTTACTTGGGTTGATGCCCAGACATCCTGCCAATCGTTGCCGTCGAAAACTGTAGCTAACGCGGAGGCCGCGCCGGGATCAGTGTCGCTGACCCAGAACTCGATGCTGTCCACATGATCTTGCCCCTTGATAATGCGCTGAGCATAGAAGACGCGGTCGAAGGTGACGGTTGCTCCCATGTCGTAGACCACCACGTGGGGTCCGGGGCCTCGGCCAGCGTAATCTTTGCCCAGTCCGGTGGAGGTGCCTACAGTCTCGATTGTCACCGTACCGTCATAAAGGTGGTCGACGACGTAGCCTTTACTGAATTCAACCGATGCCGTTGCGCGTGCCGGTTTGCCCAGTAGAGACACGGCTGTTTTGCCTGCTTTCTCGGAACCCTTACCGAGCAACAGTTCTGTACCACCGGGATTCAAGGAGCCGCCGGCAAGGCGCATGGTTACATAGCGTCCGCGTAAGCTTTTCCCCAGCGGGTATTCGGTGAGCTGTGTGTTGTCGGTGTTGGTGATGTGCACACTGCAATCCGCTAGATCTTGATTGGAACTTTGCAAGGTCAGTCCCGCCGCTCGTTCTGGGATGTCCCGACGGTTTTTAATGCTGATGGCGTTTAGGGTGATTTGTTGATCATAGCTGAAACGAACCCAAGGCTGTTTCTCTTGTTGGGTGTGAAACGAGAACGGTAACTCGTTGCCCTGTTCTTGCACTAAGAGCTTCAAGCCTTCGGGGGGATCGAATTGGCTGCTGGAACTGACAGTCACGGTGGCTTGCGCAGCGAGCGGATCTCCATATTTCTTAGCATCCTCGTTGAAGATTTCGACCGAACGCTCGAACGGATCGATGATTTTTTTCACTGGGCCCACGACATTCACTTCCATCGACTTGAGGCGCGATTGCAGTGCGTCGATTTCATCCTGCAACTTACGCTGTTTGTTGGCGTTGACCATCTCGGTCTTGAAGTCTTCCGCGGCTTCGTAGCTCACGTCAGTGTTCCAAGTGATGACTTGACGAAGATTGGGTAATTTTTTGAGAGCATCGAGCGCGGCGTCGCTGATGAGTGTGCCGTAGAGGCTGAGCTTTTCGAGCTGCCGCAGGTTTGCGAGCTGCTGAATGCCATCATCCGTGACCGAGGTATTGTTGAGGCGCAATTGCTCGAGATTACTGAAGGTGGCAATCTCTTTGAGGGTCGCATCGCTAAAAGTGGTGTTACCGAGATCCAGCAGGGTGATGTTGGCTTTGATCGGGGCCAGTTGAGCCACCAGAGCGTCGATCGAGTCAGTGGTCGGTTCGAAAAACACGTCTAGCGCTGGGGAGTCCAGAGCCACTCGCTGAATCCGCATCTGGGGGAGGTGATGCAGCGGCGCACTGGCTTCGACAGTTGCTTCCCAGGGGAGCATAGGAATCATTGGCTCTGCAATCACAAAGCCTAGTGCGCTTTCCATCAATGCAATGGATTCATCAGACGGTAAATCTGTATCCAGTGACATGCGTTCGGGCGCGCCTTGATCAATCCACCAACTAATTGCTTCTAGTTCCGCTTCGCTCAGTTGCACTTTACCTTCGGGAGGCATGTGCTCTTTATGTTCGAGTGGCAACTGCGCGCGCTCAATCATCAAGCTTTCAGCAGCATTGTTTTCTATAAAAGTTGGGCCTTTTTTGCCGCCGATTAATAAAGCGTCGAAACTGTCCATTCGGAGGTTACCTTGACTCTTCCCTTCGTTGTGACAGGCAACACATTTTGCATCGAGTATAGGCTGTATCACCCGACCGTATAGGGCGGCATCTTCTGGTGTGCCAGGATCGATCGGTTCGGCTTGGGTTTTGCCTCCCAATGCTTCCGGCAGATAGGCGGTGAGATAATCGTCGCCGTGGGTTAAAGAGCCTCCGAAATGGCCGGTTGCTCCTAACAAGCCCATACCGAACAGTAGGGATAGGCTGTAAAATAGGCCACTGCCGCGGCGTTTGGATCGATGGGCGCATAGCATCCAGATAGTGGCGATGCTGGTGCCGAGTCCCAACTGGCGATGTTTCAGTAGTAACTCAGCATCATAGCCGCCTGGAATGGCCAGCAAGGTTCCAATGATGGTCGAGAGAATGGCGGTGATCATGCTGAACCACAGCAGGGTGCCGATGCCAATTCGGAGGTTGGACTGACTGAATAGGGCCACCAGTTGTAAAATAACTACCGCGGCAATAAAGCCAATCGGCATGTGCACCACCAGCGGATGGAAGCGGCCAATGAAAATCACGATTTCTTCGGATACTTCTGGATACGGATACAACCCCGCGATGAGGATGATCGCTGTGGCGATGATTGAGAAGAGGGTGAAGCGGGAGCAGGGGCTTGCGCGCTTTATTTTTGAATCAGTCAAAGGGTGTTCCATTAAGCTAGAATATCGTGCATCACGTGGCCATGTACATCGGTTAATCGGAAGTCGCGTCCTTGGTGACGAAAGCTAAGGCGTTCATGATCAATGCCCATCAAATGCATCAGCGTGGCATGCAGATCATGGACATGCACAGGATTTTCCACGATGTTATAGCCGAAGTCATCCGTCTTCCCGTAGCTGATGCCGGGTTTGATCCCGCCTCCAGCAAACCACATAGTGAAACAGCGAGGATGATGGTCACGGCCATAATTATCCTTGCTCAACTGACCTTGGCAATAAGTAGTGCGCCCGAATTCGCCGCCCCAAATGACCAGAGTGTCATCTAGCATTCCGCGTCGCTTCAGGTCTTTCAGTAGGGCTGCCTGAGGTTGGTCAGTTGCATCTGCCTGCTTTCTGATTTGATCGGGGAGATTGTTGTGCTGATCCCAGCCGCGGTTATATAGCTGAATAAAGCGCACGCCGCGTTCGGCCAGTCGGCGAGCCATCAGGCAGTTAGAGGCATAGGAGCCGGGCGTCAGTACGTTCGGGCCATACATGTCCAGCGTCTCTTTAGATTCGTCTTGAGTGTTTGCCAGATCGGGCACCGACATTTGCATCCGGTATGCCATCTCATACTGCGAAATCCGTGCGGCGACTTCTGGGTCGTTGGAGCGCTGGGATTCCTCGTGATTTTGCAACGCGAGCAGGTCGAGCATACGCCTACGGTCGGTGCGTTTAATCCCTTTGGGGTCTTTAAGGAAAAGCACGGGGTTTTCCGAGCCTCGAAAGTTCACGCCCTGGTGTTCACTGGGTAAGAATCCAGAGCTCCACAATCGCGAGGAGATGGCCTGCATATTGCCGAAACCTTGGCTGATCATTACCACAAAGCCGGGCAGGTTTTCATTGGCGCTGCCTAGCCCATAACTGGCCCAAGAACCAAATGAAGGCCGTCCAGGCAATTCACTGCCGGTCTGTAAAAAGGTAATGCCTGGCTCGTGGTTAATCGCAGAGGTGTGCATACTTTTCACCACACACAGCTCTTTGGCCATCGCTCCGGTATGTGGATAGAGCTCTGACACCCATAGCCCGTCCTCATTGTTTTCATGTCGGTTAAACTTGAACATCGAGGGGGCAATCGGGAAGCGTGCCTGACCGGAAGTCATACCAGTGATGCGTTGTTCCCCGCGTACGGAATCAGGCAGGTCGAGATCGAATTTATCCGTGAGTCCGGGTTTGTAATCGAACAGATCCTGTTGCGCTGGACCGCCGTTTTGAAACAGGTAAATCACCCGTTTTGCTTTGGGGGCGAAGTGGGGGGCCCCTAAAGATCCAGCTTCCATCGGCGAGTTGCCAAACAGGTTGTTACCCATTAACGAGCCTAGCGCGAGGCCGCCAATTCCTGCAGCACTTTTGCTGAAGAACTGCCGGCGAGTCATGTTTAAGTAGTGATCTTCAAATGGATTCATCGGGCAGGGCTAGTCTCGGGTTAGGGTTTCATCCAAGTTGAGTAGGGCCGACATGCTGAAGCTAAGGGCGGCGAGTTCGACTTCCGGAATTTTTGGGTCTTTGGTTTTTTCGCCGTAGCTGAGAAACGCAGCAGCATCCTCGGGTGTGAGGTTGAAGCGTTCGAGGCTTTCGTTACTGAAGCTTTCCCAATGCTCCAGTTCCGATTCGATCGGGCTGCGACCTGTGGTTAGCAAAAAGCCACGTGTGAGTCGGGCCGACAGAGTCTCCTGCCATGAACCGGCAACGTCGTTGAAGAGCCGGGTGGCGAGTTCGCGAGACATTTCCAAATAGGTTTCATCGTTCATTAGCATCAGTGCCTGTAACGGGGTGCTGGTAATGCGCCGCTTCATTACGCACGCTTCTCGTGAGGGCGCATCAAACAGTTCCATCTGCGGCGGTGGCGAAGCTTGCTTCCAGAAGGTATACATGCCGCGGCGGTATAGCTTGTCGCCCGAATCCCTTTGAAAGATGCCGGTATTGATATCGCGACGCATGCTTTTTTCACGCCATAAGCCATCGGGCTGGTAGGGCTTCACACTGGGGCCGCCAATGGTGGTGACCAACAAGCCAGACGCCGATAAACCATTGTCGCGGATCACTTCAGCTGGGAAGCGATAGCGTGGCGCGCGGGCGAGTAAGCTGTTGTCGGGATCGATTTCTTTGAGCTCCTCGCGAACGGTCGACGCCTGACGATAGGTCGCGCTCATCACCATCATTTTCATCAACCGTTTCACATCCCATTGATTCTCTTGGAAATCAACGGCAAGATAATCGAGCAGATCGGGGTGAGAGGGTGGATCACTCTGCAGGCCAAAATCTTCCGATGTTTTAACAATTCCGTGCTGAAAGAGTTGCTGCCAAAAACGGTTGACTGCAAAACGGGCGGTGAGGGGATGTGAATCTGCAACCAGCCACTGCGCTAAGCCTAGTCGGTTTTTGGGGGCGTCTTCCGGCATTGGGTCAAAGACCGGCGGGGTGACGCGTTCGCGTGGTCGATCTTTGAGTGGCTGATCGTAAAGGCCGCGGTCGAGCACATAGGTCGGTTGAATGTCCTTTTTTTCTTCCATCACCATGCAGCGAGCCGCCGTCATTTTGAGGTGTGCCATTTGAACCTTTGCGCGGAAATAATCGATCGCAGTCAGCTTGGTTTGACCAGCTTGGTTCAAACTGTCGATCAGCAGCGCATCCTGGTGCCAGGCGAGACGATCTTTGACTGGAATCAGCGCCACTGCGTTATCGAGGTCGTGCGGAGTGTTCCCCGCATAGACGACCAGATCATTGTTGAACTTTCCTTGGGTTTGATTGCCTACGTAACGAAAACGAACAAGCAATTCTCCTTGCGCGGCGGTGACGGGTTCTTTGAGTTGCAGAAAGAAGTGGTGTTCGTCGCTATGTAGCCCCTGATTCCAAGCGCTGGATGGATTGTTATCGAGCGCCTGGGTGATGCCTGTTTCAGGCCCCGAAGGCAACGAACTATAGCCGGAAATCAATTCAAGTGTTTGCGTGCTGTCGCCGTTGCGCAGTTTGACTTCGATTTCAGAAATGATGTTTTCCGACTGGTCGGGGTGGAACAATTTGCCCATTTCCTTGGGACTTGCCTCCACCCGAATGGTGTTGAAGGGAGTCCCTGGAACCTTGAAGCCAAGCGTGAGCGCGGCATCCAAACCGATGTCGGCCCGAAGCACGATTTTTTTCGAATCGCTGATCTGAGTGATCTTATTGTTCGCGTTATTTCGTAGTTGTTTCTGGCTTTTGATCGAAACGAGCGGCGCTAGCTTTTTCTGATCGCTGTGTGCACTGTCCAGCGTAAGTGCCTGCCATTGTACTGCGTACTCATTGGCAGGGATTTTGACTGCATTCTTTCCTTTTAATTTCTTTAAAGTGGCTACTTCTTGCAGCACTGCATCCGCAGACGCACGGGTCATTTTCTGTTCATCCGAATAGACTGTAATAAACGGAGGGTAGGCATAGGCGCGGAATTCCTGCTGGGCCTCCAGCCCTCTTTCCGGAATGTTGTTGAAAAACGACATGAAGCTATAGAAGTCGTCTTGAGAAATGGGGTCGAATTTATGATCATGGCAACGTGCGCAGGCCAAGGTCAGTCCCATCATCGCAGAGCCCATCGTACTGACTCGGTCCACCGCATATTCAATCAAGTACTCTTCGGGAATGACGCCCCCCTCGTTGGTGATTGGATGGTTGCGATTGAATGAAGTGGCTACCTTTTGCGCATCGGTTGGATCGGGCAGTAAATCCCCAGCTAGCTGTTCGATAATGAACTGGCTGTAGGGCATATTCTGATTGAAGGCGTTGATCACCCAATCTCGCCATGGCCAACTGGTGCGCATCATGTCGACGTGGCTGGCGTTGGTATCTCCGTAACGGGCGGCGTCTAGCCAGTCGGTCGCTAAGCGTTCGCCATAGTGGGGCGAGGCGAGAACCTCGTCGACCATTGCTTCAAAGGCAGCAGGCGATTCATTGCCGACAAAGGCACTGATCGCTTCAGGACTAGGAGGTAGTCCGGTCAGATCCATATAGACCCGTCGAATCAACGTTTCTTTATCGGCTTCCGGTGCAGGGCTGATTTGGCGGTTTTCCAGTTTAGCCAGTACGAAATGATCGAGGTCATTTTTGATCCAAGCGGTTTGCTTGACTGCGGGCAAGTTGGGCTTGGTGGCGGGAACAAAGGCCCAATGTTTTTCATATTCCGCACCATTCAGGATCCATTGGCGCAGGATCGCCACTTCATCGTCGCTGACGCCTTTTTTCTTGGCCGCAGGTGGGGGCATTTTTTCGTTGGGATCTTCATGCAATATTCGGCTAAGCAACAAACTCTCATCGGGTTTGCCAGGCACAATACCGTAGCGCGCAACTTCACCGTTGTTTGCCAAGTTCAGGCGAGAGGCTTCTTGGCTGTCCAACCTAAATGGACTCGCTTGATTGTCGACATCTGGGCCATGGCAGGCGAAACAGCGGTCGGAGAGGATCGGGCGGACATGGGTGTTAAAACTAACCTCTTCGGGCAATGCCAGCAGAGAGGATTGGTGCGGATCATTTGCTTCACTTTGCTCGCCCGCTTGCGAAGCTTTTTCAGACGAACAAGCTGCTGTCAAAAGACAGGCGCATGCCGCGGTCACATGCCATGATTTATTTATCCAAACTGATATCATTGATTCGCTTTGAGTCGTCATGGTCATCAATTCTATCAGATTTCGCTCGTATAGTCTGTCCCATGTTGAGGGGACAAATGAAGTAAGAAAACCATATGTTGCATGCGCATTCGATGCTACAATCTAAATGCGGTGCTTACTTGCCGTAGACTTCCACTTCGATGTAGTGGTTCATGTCGTTGGCGGTGTTGCCGTTACTGTAGAGGCGAACGTATTGTGCATTATTGCCTTTGGCATCGATCAGCTTGCCGTAGCGTGTATCGACGTAAGGCTTGTCGGAGCCTTTGCCTTGCTCTGCCGAGTTGTCGTAGTCGTTGTTGAATAATGTGGTCACACCAGTTGCGAACTCAGGATCGTTTGAAACTTGCACGATGACATCGTGGTACGCGCGCTTTTGAGAGTGGTAGTGCCATACCCAAATCGCTGCGAGCTCAGATGGCGCTTCGAGGTCGATCTGCACCCACTGTGCGCCGTCCATTAGCTCGACAAAGTAACCTTCGCCAGCTTCTTTGTCGCCGTCAGTGATGTATTCGAGTTCGCCAATGATTGGGAAGTCGTCGCTACCGGTGACGGTCTTGCCAGCAGAGAGCAGCACGGTGCCTTCAGGAACCATCATTACGGGCGCGCTGTTGGGCGCCTTTTCGAGGTTGTCGACTTTGATCGGTTGCGGTGTACCTTCAATTAATTCCGGTGGAATCTCGGTGGTAAGTGGCATGCTGCCAGTGCTGGCAGCCGCTTCAGGAGTAGATGCGCCGTCGTCAGATGCCGCTTTGTCGCCGCAGCCAGTGAATATTAATGCGCTACTGGCAAGGGAAAGAAGGATTAGATTTTTCATGGTATTGTGGTTGGTTGGAAGTGGTTGATTGAAAGTGGTTGATTGGAAGTGATTGATTGAAAGTGCAGTGAAATCACTGCTCTCTATTCTCAAGTTTCAGCTCTCAAGTTTTAGCTCTTAAGTTTCTCTAAGTGTGTAGGTGTTCGTCGGTGAAATGAATGGTTTCTCGGGTGTTGGCTGCGTGATTGACCCAATAGATGGGCGCCTCGGATTCGAGGGCATGGCGTGCATCACAGGTCAGCTTAGCATTGCCACGAATGGTGTCCAAGAAATTCTCGATATGCGGCTGGTGCGGTGCTTTGCTTAGGCCGCCAGGCAGTGCATATTCGTCAGGTGGAGCCGACTCGTAAGAGGCGATGGCATCAGCGCCACCCGCGGCTTTGCCAGCGGCTTCTTTTTTGAGGAGACCGCGGCTCACCAGATTATCCCATTTAGCGCTATCGGCTCCCGACTCTTTGTAAATCTTGGTGTAGGCTTCGCGCTCAGAAATGTTGATGGTACCTTCGGCGCCCATGAAGGACTCGTAATAACCACCGCCAGAACTAGTGGTAGTCAATACTTGGTAAAATGCGCGTACATTACCTTGTGGGGTATCATAGTCGAAGATGCACATTACGTTGTCGAAGTGCTCACGATCTTTGAAGTAGCTGCGACCCCCGGATGCCATTAGCGAAGTTGGCTGGCAGCCAAGGTACCAATTGAAAATGTCGATTTGGTGGGCGCCTAGGTCGGAGATTGGTCCACCTGAGAGCGCGGTGTAAAAGCGCCAATTCAAAAAACGATGGCGTAGTTCGTCGAGTGACAGTTCGTGATCCGCGCCCAGATTGAAGCCGGCCTTTCGGAGTGTTTCAGCGTCTGGCAGAATCGATGGCTTGGATACGATGTCCTGCGATGAGCTGAGTGCGCGATTCCATTGGCCATTAATGTTAACGATTTGACCGCAAATTTTTTCTTTTTGAATGAGCTGATCCAGCGTGTAGCGGTAGCGTGGATTACTGCGGCGCTGGTGGCCGATTTGACAAAGTTTACCAGTGCGATCCATTGCGGCGACGATACTGCGCGCGCCTTCGAGGGTGTTAGACATCATCTTTTCGCAATACACATCGCAGCCGGCTTCGAGCGCCATGATGGTGTGTGGAGCGTGCCAGAAGTCGGGTGTAGCGACAAATACCGCATCGAGCTCTTCTTTTTCGAGCATCTCCTCGGCATCGAGGTAGCGGTTGATGTTGGTGTCGAAGCGCGACTTGATGGTAGAAAAGGTCCGACCGACGCGGGCTTTCATGATATCGCAGGCGGCGACGTAGCGAATGCCTGGGATGTTGACCATCGCGTTAAACAGCACTTCGTGTTGCTTGCCGCAACCGATGAAGCCCACGCGGATGTCGTCGGCGGGAGCGCCTGCTTGTTTGGCACGTAAAATCGAGGGCGCACCAAGCACCAAGCCTGCGCCGAGGGTGGACTTGGCGAGGAAGTCACGTCGAGAAAGAGCTGGGAGTTTTAAATTCATGCTAAAGTCTTGGCTGGGGTTACCATTTTTTGAGGACTGCGAAGCGATTGTGCTTTGCGAGTGCCAGTGCCATCACGACCATAATAATATGCACACCAAGCCAGGCGACGCCGGAGCTCTGATTAATTAGGATCAGACCGAAGGTGAGGCTAGTGTAGACTAAGCCCATCGCAAATAATGAGATGCGTTGCGCAATGCCCAGTAATACGCCAAGACCGAGGAGGATTAGAGCGGGGCCGAGGATCGTGTCGTAAAGGTTGAGCCCCCAAGTCGGGATCAGTGGCTCGTTGCTGAACTTATCGTAAAGCGGAACTGGCACGCCGTGGTAGTTACTGAGCGAGTAAACCTTGCCTGTGACTGTATCAGTGAGTCCGTAGCTATTGGGCACGCCATCAATGAGGACATCTTTGTCGCTGCTGTTGGTGCCGGCATATTTCTCAATCCCAGTTAAGATCGCGCGGCAACCAAGCCAAATGCGGAGCGTGAGCATGCCGAGCGTGAGCCCGAGGTCGTTGGAGTATTTATCTTTGGAGGCCATAAATAGTATGTGTGTTAAAGGGATCTAGACACCGGATCGATGAAGTTGTTGCAATTTATGCGAAAAACTGCAATCGAATCAATGTGTTTTTTTGTGAATCCGATCTCCTTAAATACTAGAATAGATCGATTAAATACGTTAGTATTTATTGTAAATATATGTCTATTATAGTTTTATAGGTTATATTTCTGTTTTTCGTTTTACCTTATGTAGGCTATTAGATTTTATAATTTATTCAATTATTGACAAATATCGTCATGAAATTGGATCATTTCGGGCTGCTTGTGAGTGCATGATTGGCCTGGATTTAAAAGTGTATTATTTTCCAGCGCAATGCGTGTGACTTGATCGAGCATTTTATCAGATTCAGAACCAGCCGCTTACTATCTGTTTCGATGATGCGCATTCAAAAAGTGTGGTCGTTGTGCACGACTGGTATTTTATACAAATTACCAAGCTGATGTCGCGGATTAATTATTTATTTGATGGCGCCATTAAGCATAAATAATCATACACATTAAATAATATAAGTTGTTGTTTTGCAATATATTACGATTACATTTTGTAGAAATTTTCTTGCGTGCGGTGAAAGTATTTAAAAATATATAAGATTAATTTCTTGTCGTATTGCGTCAGGTTGTTTTGTTTTATCTGATCAATGGTACAGTATTTCCAAGACGAATATATACCCCATTCTCTGCAAGAGTCTTTTTTTCAGACTTTGCGTCCCGGGCAGATGATGGAGTCTTTGTTTGATTGCGTGCCCGGAGCGTTTTTCTTTGTGAAGGATCGCGAGAGTCGTTTTATGGGCGGCGGGCGAAGTTTTGCGCAGACGCTCGGTGAGCAATCGATCGAGAAGATGATCGGTAAAACGGATTATGATTATAGCCCCGATTTCTTGGCAGATGGATTCTATGCGGATGACCAACGCGTCATTCGTACGGGGCAGGCGATTCATAATCAGATCGAGTTGGTGCCTTCTGCCGATGGTTCGCTCGACTGGTTGTGCACGACTAAGGTTCCGCTGTTTGATAACGACGATGCGGTGATTGGTTTGGCTGGTGTCGCTCGCATGATTCGTGACTCTGATACGGTGTATGCGGAACATCCGGAAATGCGCCGAATCGTCAACCATGTGCGCGCACACTATCGAGAAAAATTATCAGTTGCAGGGATTGCCGAAGTGGGCGGGATTTCGGTTAGCTCTCAAGAGCGTTTATTTAAAAAAACCTTCGGCCTCACTCCCTTGATGTATCTGAGGCGTACGCGCCTGAATGCTGCGTGCAAGATGTTGCGCGAAACCGCTGTTGGTCTTGCGGAAATCGCAGTTCAATGCGGCTTCAATGATCAAACCAATATGACGCGTGCCTTCCGACAGGAGCTGAAGATCACGCCGCTCAAGTATCGCCGCAGCTTTAGTGAAGCGGCTGCTCCTCGTAATCAGCGTAAGACTTCGATGGTTTTACGTGCTCAAATCTAATATTTATTTATCCCGATCAACCCAAAAAAACATATGAAACATAGTAAAAATGACAGCACCGTATTCTGGGGCTCTTTTATTGCCCTGATTACCACCTCGATGGCCTTTATTATTCGGGCAATCTTGATTAACAGTGGCATCTGGCCGGAGCAGTTCGGTCTCGATAAGGTGCAGTCCGGTGTGCTGTTTGGCGCGGGCATCTGGCCCTTTGCAATCAGTATCATTTTGTTCAGTTTAATTATTGACCGAGTCGGCTACAAATTTGCGATGTATTTCAGTTTTGTCTGTTATGCGATTTTTGGTGCGCTCGCGGTAATGGCTTACGGCATGGTCAATGGTGAAGTTGCTGATCTCGCCATCGCGCAGGCCAAGGCTTGGAACTATCTTTACTGGGGCTCGGTAATTCTTGGGCTTGGTAATGGTACGGTTGAAGCCTTTATTAATCCGGTGGTCGCGACACTTTTCAAGGATGAGAAATCAAAGTGGTTGAACATCCTGCATGCTGGCTGGCCCGGTGGTCTGGTGCTCGGTGGTGTGGTAGCCATCGGCCTCAGTGGCGTGGTTGCAAATGATTGGCGTATCTTGATTGGTATTATGTTTCTGCCTGCGTTCGTCTACTTGGTAATGCTTGCCAAGGTCAAATTTCCTGTGAATGAGCGTGTGGCTGCAGGTTCGAGTTATCGCGAAATGTTGGCTGAGCTGGGTACTGCTGGTGCGTTCATCGCATTCTATCTGATCTTCTCGCAGTTGGGCAGCGTGTTCGCCTGGTCCGCTGGTATGACATGGGGCTTGATCGCTGTGTCGGTTCTTGGTTTTGCATTCTATGGCCGTTCTTTGGGTAACCCACTGCTGTTGGTGTTGGTGGTGATCATGATGCCATTGGCGACGACAGAGCTTGGCACCGACGGCTGGATTTCTGCGCTGATGGAAAAGCCAATGCACGCCGCTGGTTGGGATCCGACCTGGGTGCTAGTTTACACTTCGGCGATTATGATGGTGCTGCGTTTTAATGCCGGCCCAGTTATCAATAAGTTTGGTCCGCTTGGCCTATTGGCGATGTGCTCTGCGCTGGCCATTGTTGGTTTGTACCTGCTGTCGTTTGCGACTGCGGTTGGTTTTATCTTCTTTGCTGCAACTATCTACGGTGTCTCTAAAACCTACTTTTGGCCAACCATGCTCGGTGTGGTCGCCGAGCAAACACCAAAGGGTGGGGCGCTGACGCTGAATGCGATTGCTGGCATCGGCATGCTCAGTGTCGGTATCTTGGGTGGTCCCTTTATCGGTTACTTGCAGGAAAGCTCGGTAACTTCCGCGATTCAAGTAGAACTGCCAGTTGCCTACGAACAAGTCACGCAAGAGAGCGATTATCTGCTTGGACAATACACCGCGCTAAATAGTGATGCGCTTGCTGATTTGACAGTAGAAGAGCAGGTACAGGTCACTAATATTCAAGAGCGTGAGACGCAGGGTGCACTGGCTAAGATGTGCATGTTCCCGGCCTTTATGCTGGTCTGCTATATCGGTCTGATTCTCTACTTCAAGGGCCAGGGCGGCTACAAGCCGAAGGTTCTTGGTGGCACCCATTCTGACGAAGAAACCGCATTTTAAATACGCCTCACTATGTCATCTCCAAGAACACTCAATGTCGGTCTCATCGGCGGCGGCGGTGGTGCCTTCTTTGCGCATCCGCACCAGAAAGCCATTCACTTTGATGGTACGCGCCGAGTCGTAGCTGCTGCGCTGCGTAGCAATCCTGAGGCTGCGATCGAAGATGCTGCGAACTGGCCGTATCCAATCAAGGGATACGCGAGCTACGACCACATGATTGAAGCGCAAGAAGCATTACCCGTAGCTGAGCGACTAGACTACGTGGTGGTGGTAACGCCTAATCATGCGCATTTCGCGCCTTCGCTGAAAGCAATCAAGGCGGGGATTCCAGTCTTCTGTGAAAAACCGCTAACATTGAATCATGCCGAGGCGCGGCAACTTGCTGCTGTCGTTGAAGAGTCGAAGGTTCCATTTGCAGTGGCGCATACCTACCTCGGCCATTGGAGTACTCGCTTGGCGCGACATATCGTGCAAAGCGGTTTGATCGGAGACGTGCGCTGGGTGGACTCGTCCTACATTCAAGGCTGGCTCGCGGGAAAGGCTGAAGAGCAGGGTGTTCAGCAAGCCGAGTGGCGTGCGGATCCGAACAAGACCGGTGCTTCAAATTGTGGCGGTGACATTGGCACGCATGCGTTGATGCAGTTGCGCTATGTGACGGGCTTGAACGTATCGAAGGTTTCAGCGCGTTTAGAATCGATGGTCGAAGGTCGCTCGCTAGATGATCACTTCACCACTTATTGTGAACTGTCCAATGGCGCCAAAGCACTGGTGCGCGCTTCGCAAATTTGTATCGGTCATAAGAACGACCTGAGCATCGAAGTGAATGGCAGCCTCGGCACGCTAGTCTGGCGCCAAGAAGACTCAGAAGCCGTGAAGGTGATGCTACCGGGGCAACCAGATCGCATTTACTGGCGCGGCGAGGTCACTGCCAATGATGGTTTTCTGGGTGAACTGCCGGATGATTTGATGAGCCAGCCGACGCTGCCATCAGGTCATGGTGAAGGCTTCCACGATGCACTGGCACGCTTACACCGTGACTTTGAATGTGATGTGCGCGCTTACAATGCCGAGGAAACTGTCAACGCCGATGGCTCCAAATATGCCACTGTCGAAGATGGCCGTATCGGTCTAGCTTTCATTGAAGCGGCTGTTGCCTCGAGTGCTCAGGATGGCAAGTGGACAGTACTTGATTAAAATAAGTGATGCATCGATTTATTCTGTATTTGTCTCTGTCTCTGTCACTGGCTGCTCCGTTGCTCTGCGCTGGAGTATCGCAATATAGTAGTATCGACCAAGCAATTGCGCGGGGTGATCTAGCGGAAGTGCAACTGCAACTCGCAGCGCATCCTGAGCGTGCGATGAAAGGTGAGCATCCGAAGCTCTCACCGCTTAATCAGTCTATTTTGCGTAAGAAGGATGAGATCGCACTTGTGCTGGTCAAATCTGGCGCGGATGTGAATCAACCCGATTCCAGCAAGCGCTCACCGCTACATCTTTGCGTCGATCGCGATCTGCCGAAAGTCGCGATTGCACTGCTCAAAGCCAATGCAAAGCCCAACGAATGGGACAAGGTCGGTTGGACGCCGCTGCACAATGCCGCAGCAAAAGACCGACTGGCGATTGCCAAAGTCCTAATCGACGGCGGCGCCAATCCTAAAGCACTGAGCGAGCGCGGCGGCACGCCTCTGCACGAAGCAGCTGCCAGCGGCAGTGCCGAGATGGTGCAACTTTTGCTCGATTCCGGTGTCGATCCTTCTGTCAACGCAGTCAATGGCGAGACCGCTCTATCCATTGCTCAAGCCAACAACAACGCGGCCGCGATCCATTTGCTGCAACCTTCCAACTAACAACTTCCAACCAACAATATTAACTATGTCACGTCCTGTTACACTTTTCACCGGTCAATGGGCCGATCTTTCACTCGCCGAACTGGCACCCAAAGTTAAAGAGATGGGCTTCGACGGTGTCGAACTCGCCTGTTGGGGCGACCATTTCGACGTGCAGGCCGCGCTCAACGAGCCGGACTATATCGCCAAGAAATGGGAGCTGTTGGAGGCCAATGGCCTGACCTGCTACGCGATTTCCAGTCACCTGGTCGGCCAAGCAGTCTGCGATCGCATCGACGCGCGTCACGCGGCGATCCTATCTCCTGAAATCTACGGCGACGGCGAGCCCGAAGGTGTGCGTCAGCGCGCAGCCAAAGAAATGCAGGATACCGCTCGTGCGGCGCGCAAATTCTTCGATGCCAAACCAGGTGGTGCGCCCGAGCGTGTGGTGGTCAATGGTTTTACTGGTTCGTCGATTTGGCATCTGTTGTATTCTTTTCCGCCAATTGTGCCCGGTCAAATCGAGGCCGGTTTTCAAGACTTCGCCGACCGTTGGACGCCGATTCTCGACGTGTTTGAGCAGGAGGATGTGTATTTTGCGCTCGAAGTACACCCGACTGAAATTGCCTTTGATATTGCCAGCGCCGCCACAGCACTTGAGGCGATCAACCATCACCCACGTTTCGGATTTAACTACGACCCGAGTCACCTCGGTTATCAGGGCGTGGACTACGTGAAATTCATTCGCGACTTCGGTGCTTATATCTTTCATGCGCACGTTAAGGACGCATGGTGGGGGCACGGCAATGGTGACGTCGGTGTCTTTGGTGGTCATACTGACTTTGGAGACGCACGTCGCTATTGGGATTTTCGTTCGCCAGGGCGTGGCGATATTAATTTCGAGGAAGTCATCGTCGCACTCAATGACGTAGCCTACAACGGACCGCTGTCGATCGAGTGGGAAGATTCTCGTATGGATCGTTTTCACGGTGGAGCCGAGGCCTGCCGCTTTACGCGTAGCTTAGACTTCGCACCGAGCAACGTCGCCTTCGATGCGGCGTTTGATCAAGAAAAGCAGTAAGCCGTAGTAACATACTTTATATTATTTAATGAAAAAAAATACTCAGTCCTCACGTCGCCATTTCCTGAAACAGGGCGCGGTTTTAGGCGCATCGTTGTATGCCGCTCCAATGATTCTTCGCGCTGAGACGCTCGGTCTGAATGGTCGAGTCGGGCCGAACGGTCGCATCAATATGGGCTTCATCGGTATGGGCGGCATGATGGGTGCGCACATGGGTATTGTCCATCATCCGGATGTGCAGCCGCTTTACGTCTGCGATGTAAAGCCAGACAAGTTGGCAGCTGCTAAGCAAAAGATGTCGGCTTGGAACTTCAAAGATGTTGTGGCGACACCGGATTATGAGGACGTCATTAATGATCCCGCAGTGGATGCGGTATTTATTGTGACCCCTGACCACTGGCATGCGGCGATCGCGATTGCCGCGATGCGTGCGGGTAAGGATGTCTATGTCGAAAAGCCGATGACGCTGACGATTGAAGAGGGCAAAGCGATGGTGGCTGCGGAAGCGCGCTATGGCACGATTCTTCAGGTTGGCTCGCAGCAGCGTTCCAGCAATGCATTTCGCAAGGCGGCCGAAATCGTGCGCAATGGCTGGATTGGCCAGATCAAAGAAGTGTATGCTAGTTTGGGGGGCTTCCCGCCGGCAGTGCTGGGTGCGGAAGAGCCGATTCCCGTAGGTTTTAATTACGACAAGTGGCTGGGGCCGACACCTTACGAGCCTTACACCGCAGCGCGTGTGCAAGGTAGTTACAGTGGCGGTTGGCGCCGCTTCTGGGAATACGGTTCCCGTAAAAACGGCGACTGGGGTGCGCACCATTTCGATATCACTCAATGGGCACTCGGGCGCGATGATTCGGGCCCGGTTAAATTTACTCCTAAGGGATACAATGGGGAGAAGTATGCATCGTATGAATACGATGACGGCGTCAGAGTCATTCGCGACCATCCGAACCGCAAGGGACACATGATTCGTTTTATCGGCACCGAGGGCGAAGTCTGCGTGAGCCGAGCGGAAAAGATCGAAAGCACACCTGCTGATTTGGTCAGTCGCCCGCTTAGTCCATCGGATGTGCAACTCTACCGGTCGGTCGATCACAAGCGCAATTGGCTGGATGGAATCCATTCTCGCAAAAAAACCATTTGCCCGGCGACGATCGGCCATCGTACCGCCACTATTTGCCAATTGGCTGGAATCGCCGAGCGCTTGAACCGTCCGATCCAATGGGACCCCGTGGCAGAGCAAATAGTCGGCGATGCGGACGCCCAACGCTGGCAGGACCGTCCACGCCGGGCAGGCTACGAACTCCCCGCATGAACCCTTTGAATTTACCAGAAATGAAAAAAACAGTTTTATCTCTCTTCGCCGCTTGCGCAGCGTCCTTAGTCTTTGCCGTGGATGTGCCGAGTGTCGTCAATACGCTTGGAGGCGATGACTATGCGGCACGTATGCAGGCACGTTTGGATCTCAAGCAAGCCTTTGCTGAGGCCACGGCTCCCAGTGCGGTTGCTGCTGAGCGCCTGGCTCTTGAGGCAGACGTGATTGCGCAACTCGGTGCCGAAGGCTTACCGCTTGCTGGACGTCTGTATTTGATTCGTATGTTGGAACTGTTCGGCACTGATGCGGGAGCTGATGCAGCCTATGCGCTGCTTGGCGATAGCGAACCGAATGTGCGTGATAGCGCTCGTCGCGCACTTGTTGCGATACCTGGCGCGAAGGCGGAAGCTTATTTGCTTGCGGCTCTGACTCAGGGCTTCGAGGTAGACCGTGCCGCTTACATGGATGCGCTCGCCACTCGTGGTGCGGGCGATGCCGCACCTGCGATCGCTGAACTATTGCAGTCTTCAAATCCCGCGCTGCAGGCTGCCTCAGCTTTAGCTTTGGGCAAACTCGGCAATGACGCCGTGGTGCCTGCGCTTTTGAACGCACGCAACAGTACCAGTGACGAAACCAAGGCGTTGATCGAAATGGCGCTTCTTCAGGTCGGGGTCGATGCCAACACGGCCTATACTCTCGCAGGTACTGGCGTGAGCGGCGTCATTCGTGCAGGCGCGTTTAAGCAGTTGGCAGCGAGTGATTCGAAGCGTGCCAAGCAAGTGCTGGAAGTGGTCTTGGTTAAGCCAGACTTTCCCGGACGTGTGTTGTTTATTCAGGCAGCTTTGGCTAGTGGTTCAGCTCCTTTGTGTGCAGTTGTTGTTGCCCATCTCCCAGGTGCCAGCGTGAATGATCAGGTGGTGATCGTCACCGCGATCGGTGAACAAAGCCTGGCCGCTTACGAAACGGAATTGCTGACCTTGCTACCGAACGCGGAGGGGGTCCTAAATGCTTGTATCATCCATGCGTTGGGGAATGTCGGCGGCGATGCGAGCTTTGAGCCGCTCTATCAGGCTTTTTCCGCCAACAGCAAAGATATGAATGCAGCAAATGCCTTGGCGCGTCTGCAGGCGCCGGCGGCTGATCAAAAAGCCTTGGCGACTGTGGAGAGCGGTGCCGATAACGCGTCGCGTATCGCTTCGATCAAAGTATTAGAGCTTCGTAATATATCTGGAGCGACTGCATTGCTCAACGGGATCATCTCTGGCCCGGCAGATGTCAAATTAAAGCAGGCGGCGTTTAAGTCACTCGAATCGATTGGTAATGCTGCAAGTATCCAAAGTTTACTAAATATTGCCACTGCAGGTAATGCTCAATCTCGTGAGGCTCAGCGTAGCTTGAAGCGACTGTCGGCAAACTTCGGCGCTCCAGAGTATCAATGGAGCGAACTCTATTATCCGACGCTTGAATCGGCCGACAATGACGCGGCCCGCCAAGCAGTCATTGAAATCCTAGATAGCGTAGCATCGAAGTTAGTGGTGGCTTATTTACAGGGAATCTTTGCGGATAACGATTCAGCTCTGCGCCCTGCGGCAATCAGCGCGTTGCAGCGCTGGCCTCTGCAAGAAACACTCGATGATGGTGACTTGTGGGTCGCGATTGCGAGTGCTGAGTCCGCCACGGACAAAGAGCGCAGTGATGCCGCACGTAGCTTAAAAAAGCGACTCACTCACCGTTCGCACCCATTTTACGCAGCGCAAGCTGATTTGCTCGTAACAATTGTCCAGGCAGATCTACCGCTAGAGTATAAGCGTGATTTATTGAGCGTGTATGAAAATCCCGCGAAGCATTTCTCGGTCGCACATAAGCGTCGATTGGTGACACAGCGTTTGAAGGTCGTCGAAAATGATCCGCAGGTCGGCGATCTGGTGAAGCAGATTACCCGCAAGCTATAAGTATGCAATGCAGCCGATCACTAGAAAACAGTAAGTAAAATTTATCAATATGACACCACTCGCATTTATCCAAAATCTGAATACGCCCGAGATCCTAATGATTGGGGCGGTCGTCTTGCTCTTTTTCGGGGCAAAGCGCATGCCTGATCTTTTTCGCTCAGCTGGCAAATCGATCCGCGAATTTAAGAAAGCCACGTCCGGTATCGAACAAGACATTCGCTCGGCGATGGATGTCGATATCGATGCTGAGTCGAAGCCAGTTAAGAGCAAGCCGCTCGAACCGACATCCGAAGCCTAGTTTGTTAATTGAGTCTGCCTCTGCTGAACATCTGGGGCAGGCTTGTTTTTCAACCGCTGTTCGACTTCTCCCAAAAATGAATACTTCTGCTTACCTTTCTTCGCTTTTGTTGGCGTGCTCACTCAGTGCGGCGTCCACTTGGGTGCCGACCTTTAACGACAAGCCTGTTGCGCCGCATCATCTGCGGGCGATCGAAGCTGCGCTTCCGCAAACTGCAATTATTGCTCCAGAAGCAGCGCGTCGTGTCCTGGTTTACAGCGCCACCGCAGGTTATCGTCATGCCTCGATTCCTACAGGTAAACTAGCTTTAGAGCGACTCGGTGCAGCCACTGGTGCCTACCAAGCAATCGTCAGCGACGATCCCGCCAACTTCGAAGCAGAAGCGCTGAACGACTTCGATGCGGTGGTGCTGCTCAGTCCAACGCAGGATTTCTTCATGCCGCCCGGCAAGCAACGTAAGGAATTTTCAAAGGAAGATTGGGCGTGGTTACAGGCCCGGCACAATCGCTTGGTGGATAATTTGCTCGCATACGTGGAGCAGGGCGGGGGACTGGTTGGTATCCACTCTGCCACCGATTCTTGTTACAAGCATAAGGCCTACGGCGATGTGATGGGCGCTTATTTTAACGGCCACCCATGGATGGCGGGCCACACGGTGACCATCAATGTCGAAGAGCCCGAGCACGCACTGCTACAGCCAGTGTTTGGCGGGCAGTCCGACTTCCGCATCAAAGATGAGATCTACCAGTTCAAGGATGAGCCATATTCACGTGAGAAGCTCCGCATCTTGTTGAGCATAGATGTCGAGCGTAGCGATCCGCCGCATGAGAGAATGCCACTCCGCAGAACGGACGGCGATTATGCGGTGTCTTGGGTACAGGGGATTGGCAAGGGCCGCGTGTTTTACTCGAGTCTCGGGCACAACCATGAGATTTATTCCAACCCACTGATGTTGAAGCACTACCTCGCAGGCATTCAATTTGCCTGTGGCGACCTTAAGGCTGATGTCACTCCGAGCGCCAAGCTTAAGATGCCGAATGTTGATGCTTGCTGTGGTAGTGAGCACTGGCAGTCGCTGTTTGACGGTGAGACCTTGAATGGTTGGACGCAGAATAATGGCACCGCCACCTATGAAGTGCGCGACGGTGTGATCGTGGGACGTTCGGTATTAAAGAGCCCCAATTCTTTTCTTTGCACCAACAAAACCTACGGCGATTTCGAGCTCGAATTTGAGGTGAAGTGCGGCGTAATCAACTCCGGCGTGCAGATCCGTTCCTTGCAGAACGATGACGTCGCGAAAGGCCACGTGCAAGGGCCGCAAGTTGAGATCGAGCACAGCCCCGGGCAGTCCGGTTATATTTATGGCGAGGCTTACAGTGGCTGGCGTTCACCAGAGCCACAGTCGAAAGATTCCAAAGTCAACGCGCACAGCGTGTTTAAAAATGACAAGTGGAACCACTATCGTGTATTAGCAAAAGGAGCGATTATTCAAACATGGATCAACGGTAAACAAATCGCGGATTTGAATGACCCTGAAAGCTACCAACAATTCCCTAGCGGTTTGATCGGCCTGCAAGTACATTCGCATAAGGTGGCTGGTGTCGAAATCGAATGGCGCAATATCCGCATCCGCGAAATTAAGTAATTTTCTTTATCCCTAAAAGTTATCTAAAACATGAAACCTTGCTCACTCACTCTTTTCGCAGCTGCTTGTCTGGCCAGTTCATTAGATGCAGCTTTTTATGGCGCTGCACCAGACGCCAATCATCCATGGGCAGTGCACGACGAGAACCGGCCGCAGCCACCTCGGGTCGAGCCAGCTGCGGTCGTGGGTGGAGCGCCCTCGGATGCGGTAGTGCTGTTTGATGGCACTGAGGAATCGTTTGGAAATTGGGTGCATGCCAGGCCCGAAGAGAAGCGCAAAGCCGATTGGGTCGTGCAAGATGGCTATCTGTTAGCTGTCCGCGGCGCCGGATATATTCAGACTAAAGAGCAGTTTAGCGATTGCCAGTTGCACATCGAATGGTCGCATGCGCAGCAGCTGCTTGGAGAGGGGCAGAAGCGTGGCAATAGCGGTGTGTTCTTACCGGGCGGCATCGAAGTGCAAGTGCTCGATAATTTTAATAACCCCACTTATCCGGATGGCTCGGCAGGTGCCGTTTATGGAGTCATGCCGCCGGCGGTCAATGCGCTGCGGGCACCGGGCCAATGGCAGAGCTATGATATTATTTACCGTCGTCCGATCGTGCGCGATGGCGTGTCGCTTGATGAAGGCTCGATGACTGTCCTCGTTAATGGCGTTGTGGTACAGGACAGCACGCCGCTGGATGGTGGTGGTGGCCATAAAAAGCGCAAGCCGCTGAATCAACCGTATCCAGATGTGGGGCCAGTTGCGCTGCAAGACCACGGCAACCCTGTGCGCTATCGTAATATTTGGCTTCGACCACTACGCCCGCGTCCTGCAGACGGTGGCACCGATGGTCGACTTTCCGCAGCGGCAACGACTGCCAAGCGCGCGGAGATCGGAGCAGAGGTGCGTGCCAGCGCGGCCAATATGCAAGGCTGGGATCAAATGATGCGCTTACTCGAGTCTCAGATGTATGCTAGCAATTCCGCAGCATGGGATGTATGCAATCGACAAGTCTCAGAATCAGTAGAGCAATTTAAGGATCTTTCCACTAAGGAACTGGAGATACAGCGCCAGCAAGTCATGGACTTGCACCACGCACTGTCTTACTTACAGCGTTTCGACATCATTGCCGCAGATTACAAGCCCGCAAAGGAGCTTCGTGAGATTGCTGATGGGCTGGGCTGGTTGAAGCAGAAATAGCGATACTTCGCTACAGAATAGTGGAGGCCTAGGGGCGTGTCTCGGTGTTGAGGTGAATGGTCTGCGTAGAGTCGGTGGTGTTTGCCTCGAAGCAGACGATAGGTTCAGACTTGCCTAGCTAATTAAACATCCCAAGGTGCACGCGAGACTAGATCGACCTCTGCCAAGCATTTGCCGATCGTCTCTGCATACTGTTCGACGAGCTCAATCTGAGCTTTGGTGAAAGCCGGGTGGATCTTGGCAGAAGTGAAGTTAACGGTGCCCCAGACGCTGCCGTCATGATGAATCGGCGCGCTGATATAGGCTTCAACTGGCAGGCTCACATATAGCGGGTGGAGTTGCATGCCTAGAACATGATCAATTTCGGTGATCGCGATCGTTTTGTCCGTGCGATAGACATCTCGACAATAAGTTTTACTGAGCGGGAAGACGGCTCCTTGGATAAACTCATCCATCTCACTGTTAATCGTGACGATCTCGTATAGATCGTTATAGATATGGCTGACGATTCCGACTGGCATGTCGAGTTGCTTGACGCCTCGGTTGATGAGGTCGTGGCAAGAATCAATTAATAATGTGGGCAACATCTGGTTTGGCTTTGTTTTTGGCTAATTGGGAGTTTGCTTGTTCGTCTCGATCGTTGCCTTCGGCACCTTGCACTCCGAGGTGCCGCAGCCGCAGCTGGAGCCGCCTTTCTTTTTTGGAAAGAAGGTCTTGTGCAAATAAAAGACCGCGCCGAGTAAAATCAAGCCGACCAGAATAATTTCGAGGTATTTCATGGGAGGTGAGTATCCGTATCTCTAATCTTTCTATCCTAATATAAAGCGAGTTGCTGCAGTAATGTAATGGGCGGATTGACCCCGCGAATCTTGGTGATGTCGTAGCGAGCGGGTTTACCCCGCGATTTTTTGAATCGTAAATTCAAGTAGCGAGCGGGTTTACCCCGCGATTTTGAATCGTAAATTCAAGCTGAGTATTAACGGAACCTGATAGGTATACTAAAAAACCTAGCAACGAATGCCTCTTTATGCAAACAACATGCCGATTTGGTAGGTTAGCACAGCCGCAATCCAGGCGACCGTGGTGAGCGCAAAAAAGCTTCCGATCGCCCACTTCCAATTCAGCTCTTTGGCGATGACGGCGAGTGTCGCACCGCATTGCATACAAAGAGCAAAGAATACCATGATCGAAAGGGCCACTGGAATGTTAAACACCGACTCGCCTGTGCGTGGACCGTTTTCCCATTTTGCCTGAGTGAGTGTGTCGCGTAGGTCATTGGATTCCTCATCGATTTCGCCACCCAGAGCATACGTAATACCAAGTGTCGAGATGATCACTTCGCGGGCTGGAAAACTTGCCAATACGCCAACAGTGATTTTCCAATCATAGCCCGCAGGGGCGAACACAGGTTGCACAAATTTACCAAATCGGCCCATGTAGCTCTGTTCCAAATATGCCGCATCGATGCGCTTGCTGAGCTCGTCTTCGGTTAAGTCATGCTGAGTTGCCAGAGCGGCCAACTCGGCTTGGTAGGAATCGGTGACAGTTGTTTCGACCTCGGCAGGTCGAGGGAAATAAAGCAGCGCCCAAATGATGACGGTCATCGCAAAGATCACTGTGCCTGCGCGTATGATGAATTCTTTACCGCTCTCGTACATACGCCAAACCATGGTTTTGAAGCGCGGTGCACGATAGGGGGGTAACTCCATCAGGAATGGTTTTGGCTTTTGGCCTTGATTGAGTGTTTGATTAAGTAACCACGCGATCGGCGCCGCGAGGATCGCGCCGACGAAGTGCATGGCAAACAATGTCGCACCTGCGACTGCTGGACCGTAGCGCGGTTCCACAAACGCACCGATCAGAAGTAGATAAACGGGTAGGCGTGCCGAGCAACTCATCAGCGGTGCGATTAGAATGGTGATCATCCGTGCTTTGGGATCACTGATCGTGCGAGTTGCTAGGATCCCGGGAATCGCACAGGCATAGCTGGAAAGCAGCGGCACAAAACTTTTGCCGTTTAAGCCGCACCAATGAAATAGCTTGTCCATTAAAAACGCCGCGCGCGCCATGTAGCCGGATTCTTCCAGTAGTGAAATGAACAAAAATAGTACCAGTATCTGCGGTAAAAACACCACGAAAGCACCCACTCCGCCAATGATGCCGTCGGCGATCAAGCTCTGTAGCATCGGCATCGAAGCCAATGCGTCGGAAGCAATTTTTTGCAGCGCACCCGTGCCGCCTTCGATCAAATCCATGAACGGTCCCGCCCATGTATATACCGATTGAAAGACCACATACATCATACCGACAAACACCACCAGGCCCCAGAAGCGGTGCAGTAAGAGTTGATCGATACTTTCGGTGGTAGTGCGCTTTTTCAGCGCTGCTTGGCGCTCGATAATGTCGCCGAGTAAGGGATTGAGAAAACGAAAACGTAGGATCGACTCTGCCGCATCTGGGTTGAAGCCATCTTTGTAGAGCTGGTCGCGGGCATCTTTGATAATCCCTTCATACTCAGACTCTGGTGTTTGTAAGCGTTCGCGCACCGCGCTGCTACGGTCAAAAATGAGGCGTTGTAATTCGCCGACTTGCAATGCTTCGCCGCGTTTACTGATAAATTCGTCGTGCAGTTTTTGCACCGCAGTCTTGACCGCTTCCGGCCATATTGGCCGCATCATCATCGCTTTGGTCTTGATCGCATGTTCGACCGCGCGGGCCAGCTCTTCGGTGCCGCGACTCCGTGTCGCCACCGTTGGCACTACCGGCACGCCGAGGCGTTGCTCGAGTAGTTTACAGTCGATCTGTAGGCCTTTCTTTTCCGCAATGTCCCAGCAGTTCAGTGCGATCACCATTGGTACGCCTAACTCGGAGGCCTGTGAGGCGAGGAACAGATTGCGCTGCAAATTCTCCACATCCACCACCACGATGATTAAATCGGGGGCAGGGTGGCCATCGACACGCCCAGCCAAGACATCCACTGCGATCCGCTCGTCCAGCGAGCTGGCGCTCAAACTATAGGTGCCTGGCAGGTCGATCAAATGTACATCCTGGTCGCGGTTCAGTGCCCAACGGCCGATTTTCTTTTCGACTGTGACGCCTGAGTAGTTGCCGACACGCTGACGCATGCCAGTAAGCGCATTAAAAAGCGAGGTCTTGCCGGTGTTGGGATTACCAATTAACGCGACGCGAAATTCTGACGGTGCTTCGGGCATACTAAATCTTCTCCACTTCGACCTCGGCTGCGTCTTTTAAGCGTAGACTCATATGGCAGCCCTGAAAGACCACTGCGATCGGGTCGCCCAACGGTGCTTCGTGCGTGAGGCGAACCTCTTGCCCCGGCAACAAGCCCATCGCCATCAATCGGGCGACGCTCTCGTTCTCGCAGTTCACTTTCGTGACTCGAAAAGTTCCGTCTTTCTTAATTTGATCTAAACGCATGGGCTGGTTTTGTTTGAGAATAAGTCTCAATAGCGAATTGCTAAGAGAAAGACTTGCGTCTCGATTGCAAGCCCAGAGGCGAGTCTGGATCGAATTTGCTCAGATATTTATCTCAGTGGCTCTCTTCTAAGTAACAAGCTAGTCACTGCCAAAACAGTGGCCAGCGGCTTGATCCCGCGATACTACACAACGATCCGCTTTGTATCATGAAGTAATTGCGCGTCTGGGGCTGATTGCTGCGTCCATGATGCGGATCGTTGATCAATTTAAATTGACGACTCGAACAAAGATTAGGCCTCACTACTACATCACAGCTGGCTGACGCACTTTGTGTTCACGCGCCACGATTACATACTTGTCCGCCATACCTTTTAGGCCGGCGCGCTCTTCGTCGCTGAGTGCCCGTACGACTTTGGCTGGACAACCGAGCACCAGCGATCCGGCTGGCACCTGTGTGCCTTTGGTGACGAGTGCGCCCGCACCGACGATCGATTGCGCGCCGATCACTGCGCCATCGAGAATGGTCGAATGCATCCCAATCAGGCACTCATCGCCGATCGTGCAGGCGTGCACCATCGACTTGTGGCCGATCGTCACAAACGATCCAACCTTTACGCCATAGTCGTCCGCGAGGTGGATGACGCTGCCGTCTTGCACATTCGAGCCTTCACCGATCTCAATACTATTAATATCGGCGCGTAGCACACAACCATGCCAGATACTGGCGTTTCGACCCACGGTAGTTGCTCCAAGGATAATCGCATCGGAAGCGACGTAAGCAGATCCATCAATCTGTGGAGTTTGATCTAAATAATAGGTTAACCGTTCTTCAAGTGTCATTGATTCAATATAGTCGGCGCTTGTTTATCGCCAAGATTAGAATCACATCAACACGCGCTTAGGGGCAGTTAATACTGCTTAGTAGGGCAGCTTCTGTTGCATTTGCGGGCATGAGATCAAGCTGGATAGTGTTTGACAGAATACCACTAAATTTTCTTTCTGGTGGACTATTATGAACCAATCGAAAGACCTTAAAACCCGCGCCTCAGACGAGTCGTTCTGCTCGCTCCTTGTCGGCTTTAACTTCATTTTCTTCACATGCCTGTTGGCGTTTATGTTGTTCCTGCCGTTGCAGGCGGTTCTTTCTGGTTCGGATGCGCCGCATGGCACAGATGCCAGCCACGACGAAGGTGTTGCAGATGCCAGCCACGGAGCTGCTGCTGAAGTGCACGCCGCAGCAGGCGCGGTTGAAACGATCACACATGCAGCAGGTAAAGCTGCATATATGGTTTGCTCGACTTGTCACGGAGCTGAAGGCGAAGGCAATACGGCGCTCAATGCACCCGCACTGGCGGGACAACAAGACTGGTATCTTAAGCGCCAGTTAATTAAATATAAGGACGGCGTGCGTGGTACGCACCCGGATGACATTTATGGTATGCAGATGCGCCCAATGGCGATGATGTTGACCGACGAAGCGAAGATGGACGAAGTGGTTGCGTACATTGCACAACTGCCAGTTACCGCGCCGCTGCCGACGCTTGGCGGTGATGTTGCTAAGGGAGCTGCGAGTTACGCACTCTGTGCGGCTTGCCATGGACCAGATGCCGAGGGCAATGTACTTCTGAATGCACCCGCTCTGCAAAACTTACCGGACTGGTACATCGTCAGACAGCTACAAAATTATAAGTCTGGCGTGCGCGGTACGCACCCTAAAGACATCGAAGGCATGCAAATGCGCCCAATGGCGATGGTGCTGGCTGATGAGCAAGCGATGAAAGATATCGCCGCCTTTATTAATTCCAAGGCAGGCGCGGAGTAGGTTCTCGGGAGGGACGACCTCAGGGTCGTCCGCATCAGTGGAGGGCAACGGTTTTGCCGTTCATGAGCGCACCTTCGTGGCCCCCTAAGAGCTTAGGTATAATTTTTAATCATCGGATGATTGACAGTCGCACGCAGCGCGGATTCTCTCCCAATTTCGACTTTCCGCTCAGGTGGTGAAACGGTAGACACGCCACGTTCAGGTCGTGGTGCTCGTAAGGGCGTGAGGGTTCAAATCCCTCCCTGAGTATTTTTGAAACCCGCTAGAAATAGCGGGTTTCATTTTATTTAGAGGTTCGGATTTGCGCTTGCAAGTGCTCCGTTGCGCTTTGCGTTCAGACCTGACGCAAGGCTTGAAAAAATCCCTCTTTGCGTATTTCGATGTCTCGCAGGTGGCTCGCTATAGCGTTATTTTCTCGGTTGGGCAGATAGCGATGTGAAGACTAAAATAGATTCAGGGTTTTGCTCGCAAACTCGAAGTCAGTTGCGGTAAAAGATGACTGATGCTTAGGAATTCAAATTTTATTATCCATCTCTTTATTATCGGTTTATTGCTTCAGCTGGGGTTCGTCACCGGTTGTATGTCGCCGAATGAGCCGGTCTGTGAGGCACCAGCGCCGGATCGCCTCAAGGATTTGAGTGCTGTGCCACAAATACACGAGACCGAGGCTGAGCGCGACGAGCGCATGCAGTGGTTTCGTGATGCGAAGTTCGGGATGTTCGTTCACTGGGGACCCTGTTCGGTGGGGCAGAAGGAAATTGGCTGGGGCCGCGAGGCCAACCGGCCTTGGGATATTAACCGGCATGGGCCGCGCACCGCGGATCCAGTGTACGATAATTACTACCAGCAGTTTAACCCGGTGAAATATGATGCGGATGCTTGGGCGCGCTTCGCCAAGGAGTCTGGCATGAAGTACATGGTGCTGATCACCAAGCACCATGATGGTTTTTCGATGTTTGATACAAAGCTGACTGATTACAGCATTATGTCATCTGCCTATGGCCGCGATGTGGTGAAGCCTTTTGTGGAAGCCTGTCATCGTCATGGTTTGAAGGCGGGACTCTACTATTCGACCCGAGACTGGTATCATCCGGATTATTTGGTGGGCGACAACCTGAAGTACGATGCTTGGTATCGCGGACAAATTGAGGAGCTGCTGACAAACTACGGCGAGATTGACATTATGTGGTTTGACCACGTCGGCGGTCGTGATTGGGGAAAGTGGCGCTTTGATAAATTATTTTCGAAAATGTACCAGTTACAGCCGGACCTGTTGGTGAATAACCGTGCGGCTAAGTTTTGTGGTCCCACAACACCGGAGGACCGCGGACCTGCGACGCCGGAAATCGAGCTGATGACTTTGGGCGATTACTACACTCCTGAAGGTCGTATTGGTTCGATGGACATTGAACGGGACTGGGAGTCCTGCATACATGTCGGGCAGGGCTGGTCCTATCGCGGCGAAGAGGGCTTTAAAGGTCCCGAGGAGTGCATCAAGATGCTGGTCAGTTGCACCACGGGAGGCGGTAATTTGTTGTTGAATTTCGGGCCGCGTCCGGATGGCACCTTTACAGAAGGCGAATCCGCCGTGGCTCGTGCGGCGGGCGCATGGCTCGGCAAATATGGCGAGGCGATTTACGGCACGCGCGGTGGTCCATACCGAAATGCTAGATGGGGTGGCAGTTGCCATAAAGGTAACAAGCTTTACTTGCATGTGTATGATTGGCCTGCAGAGACGCTCGAATTTGATCCGTTGCCGATCAAAGTGCTCGCCGCGCGTACTCTGGACGGTCACCCAGTTGAGATTCATCAGGATGCGAACGGACTAGATGTCCAGGTGGCGACGGCGCACCGCGCAGATCCTGTCACAGTCATTGAGCTGACTATTGAGCAGTCCATCGAGCCAGGCACGCTGTATGGTGGTACTCGCAAGGAAGAGGTGGATCTTTCTCAGGCTGGGGTGATGATCAGTGCGAATGCGACAGTCACCACCAGTTCGACCTGCGTACACGATTTTCCAGAGGATTATCAAAGCTTACTGACGGGAGCGCGCCCGGCTCGTGATTATGCATTTCATACCGCTGCGGAAAAAAATCCGTGGGCCACTGTTGATCTGGGCAGTGTGAAAACAGTTAAGGCGATTGTGATCGAGAATCGCCCGAACGAGCATCGCTCCGATGGCCTGATTATGTCGGTGTCTGGAGATGGGGAAATGTGGACACAAGTCTGGCAGGCGGAAGAGCTGCAACCAGAATGGACGGTTGCGTTGACTCACTTTCATGCCGGCATCGATGTGCCAGGCCGTGAGGCGCGCTACTTAAAGTTTGAAACACGCAACAAGAAAGGTCGTTCGTTGCTGCTGAATCGTGTCACGGTGTATGGTGATCTTTAGTAATTCTCAGCAAGTAATTGGGAAATACAATCGGCGAGTCTAGTGCGATTATGAGGTCTTGGCCAGGCTTAGTTACCAGAACTGAGCTCGGTCCGTAGTCTAGGAAACAGGCTAGAGCGAAAGGAAAAAGTCCGCCAGCGCGGGGCAGCTTTGGACCAAGCCTACCCTCTAAAAAGAGGGTAGGCGAAGCAGTTTTATCTGGTATGATACCGCTAGTTTAGCTGTGATCAACTTGGCTTATTAGGCTGAACGGAATTCTCCTTTAATAGATAAATTATGTATACGAAACATTCCAAATTATTTTTAGCCGGCGCGTTAGCGCTCTGTTCTCAATCGATTGCTGTGGCTGCGGATGCGGCTTGGGTTCGCTTATCCGAGGATGGGCAACGAATCGTGGTGGATGCCGAGGGCATTGCCGAATTCCAGGCCGTTTCGTCGGCGGTGTATTCCAAAGATGGGAAAAATCAGCGGGTCGGCACCAAGGGCACTGCGTTGCTTTCCCCTGTGAGCGAGACTGTCGGCACTACACCGTTTGGTGATGCGGTGATCAGCACAGTGACATTGGGCAATGATACGTTTCAATACACATTGACTTTGAAGCGATTGAAGAGCCTGCGTGCCTTTACCGTGCAGGGCATATTTCATAACCGTAGCGAGCAGGATGTTAACTTGAACGCCTTTGACTTGGTCGATACCCGCAAGCAACCTGGCGGCACGTTCAGTGTTGAAAATGCGGCGGAGTGGCTCGTGACGCCGCTGATGCAGGATAAGCCAGCACTCACTTTGGATATTGCAGAGGCGGCATTGAACGAAGCCGCGATGCTGTATCGAGCCAATGGTGATGGTTTCTTGGTGGGACCAGTCGGGCCGGCTGAGGCGTATTGTAATGTCCAATTTGTGGATCAGGCGATGGTCGCATCGGCGAATATGGACCGCGTGCTCGTGCGTGCTGGCGAAAGCCGTCGCAGTGAGGAGATGATCTTCTCGTTTGAGCCGTCAACGACTTCGACGGACATCTGGACGCGTTGGGTGGCGGCGACACATGGTGTGCGCCGCAACAAAGGCGCAGTCTATGGTTGGTGCAGCTGGTATGATCGCACCACCAACATCGATGCGGCCCACGTGCTGAACATTACCGATACGATTGAGGCGAACCCCAACACTTTCGGCAAAGGCATCATTCAGATCGACGACGGTTACCAAAAAATGGATGGCGACTGGAGCGCCAACGAAAAGTTCCCCGATGGCATGGCGTCCGTTGCCAAGCGTATTCGCGAATCAGGTAATATTCCCGGCGTGTGGTTTGCACCTTTGATGATCAATCCCGAGCATCCGTGGGCGGCTGAGCACCCGGACGCAATTCAGAGCAATGCTAAAGGTATCGCGAGTTTCATGAATGCGAACCCGTTCCACCCCGCCGGTGCGAACTGGATCAATCCGGACCATCCAGAGTCGAAAAAATTTCTGTTTAACATCATCAACGATGCGCGTGAACGCGGCTTCGGCTATATCAAGATCGACTTCAACGGTATCGGTAATCGCTTTGTCGATCCGACCAAGACACGCCTACAAGTCTTTCGTGAACTGTATACGCTCTACCGTGAAGCGGCTGGCGATGAGATGTATATTCTCTCCTGCCTCGGAGCTCCAACTCGCGGTGTGATTGGTTTCATTGATGCCGCCCGCGTTGGGCCTGACTCGCATCCAGCGCATTTCAATAAGTGCCTGAAGTCCGTCCTGCGCTTTCAAATCTATGACAATGTCTGGTGGCAGAACGATGCGGATGTTGCGTATTTGGCAACTGGACTCGCCAGCCGTAAGCTGGGTCCAACGCCACAAGGTGAAGGCATGTGGCGCACCTGGCACAACGTTGTTGCCTTAGTCGGTGGCACTGCGATGACCAGCGAGCCGTTGAATACAACTGATGCTAAGAAGTTGTGGCGCAACTTCGAGATTATGCGCCCCGGCAGTCGCGAGCCAGCGCAGTTGCTGACGCTCGGCAACACGCCAGATAATGCAATTTTTGGCTTTGCGGCGAAGCGCACTTTCGGCGATTTCGCGGTCTATAATCTCTACAACTCCACCGAAGGTACTAAGCCGCTCACGCTCGATTTCAAAATAGCCGGATTGCCAGCAGGCGTGCCCTGTGCGGTGTTCGACTTCTGGAGCAATCGGGTGATAGCCACTGCCACAGATACTTACACCACGGTGCCGTTGGAGCACTATTCATCGGCTCTACTGCGCTTTACGCCATTAGATTCCAATCGTCCAATTTTGGTCGGCTCGAATCTACACCTCTCGATCGGTGCGACCGAAATCGACGGTCTGCGGGTGACTTCTTCGAGTATTGAAATTGAACTCAGCGACGCTGGTGCGCAAGAGGGCAGCCTGACTTTCTTCAGCAAGCAAGCGCTCAAAGCCGCAGGCTCTGTGAACTGCGAGATCGTCTCAGTCGTCGATCTCGGTGACAATCTGTGGCAGGTTAATGTGGCTGGTCGTCAGTGGGGTGCCGCACAGTCAATTGCACTCTCTGTCGGGCAGTAATCTGCAGGCGTGAAGAACGCTAAAGTGGTTTAATTAAATTAGCAGATAATGGGATCAAGATTCGAGGGCAATGCTCCGTCATTGCCGCACGTAGATTCCATCGATCTCGATTTTTATGCAGTATTTTCCAGTTCGGCGGCAACGACGGAGCGTTGACCTCCCTGAAAAGCCGAAGCAAGCTTCGGGGGATCAAAAGCCATCGCAAATGAATAATAAACTGAATAATTTCTCCACCAGTATCTTGGCGATCGTTGGCCTCATCGCCAGCGCCGCTTCGGTGCAGGCGTCCGCCGGTAGGGCCCCTGCTAACAGTTCGAATGGACCAGACCGACCGAACGTCGTCCTTTTCTTAATCGATGATTTGGGCTGGGCCGATCTGGGGCTGACGGGCAGCACCTTTTATGAAACCCCGAATGTGGATGCGCTGGCTGCCGAGGGCGTGTTTTTTAGTAACGCCTATGCCGCTAATCCTGTTTGCTCGCCGACGCGGGCCAGTATCTTGACGGGTAAATATCCGAGCCGAATCAGACTGACGAACCACAGCGGCTATGGCGGTGCTCATGGGCCTGGCCATCAACTCAAGCCACCTCAGGTAGTTGGCAATATGCCGCCCGAAGATGTGACTTTGGCGGAGGCCTTGCAAGCCGCGGGCTATGCCACTGCGCACGTCGGTAAATGGCACTTGCAGGCGCATCATGGAAAAGGGCGGACGCACTTTCCGGAGGCCAACGGCTTCGATGTCAATGTAGCCGGAGGAAAAAAGGGCCAGCCCGCTGCCTACTATTTCCCTTATACGCATGAGAAATATCCGCAAAATAACATAACAGATCTGGACGACGGCACAGAGGGCGACTATCTGACCGATGCGTTGACTGATAAGGCGATCGGTTTTATTGAGGCACAAGCCGATAGCGATCAGCCGTTCTTTTTGAATATGTGGTATTACACGGTGCACACACCGATCCAGCCACGCACTGACAAGCTGGATAAATACCGTAAAAAGGCAGCAGCGATGGGCTTGAATGCCACCATGCGCGAGGCCTTGCCAGAGCATCAGAGCTTTTCCCATGCGCATCAAGATAATGCTGCCTACGCTTGTATGGTCGAGAGTATGGACGAAAATGTTGGCCGGATTATCGATTCCCTAAAACGACTGGAAATTGAAGATGATACCATCGTTATATTTTGCTCAGACAATGGCGGACTGTCGACAGGCTCAGGGCTGATGTCGCCGACTTCAAGTGGTCCGCTGCGTGCGGGCAAGGCGTGGATATATGAAGGCGGCATTCGCGTGCCGCTGATCGTTAAATTACCGGGCAAGGTCAAAGCCGGACTGACACTTGAAGAGCCAGTGATCACCACCGACTTGTACCCGACGATCCTTGAGCTGGCTCGCTTACCGCTACAACCGCAGCAGCATGTGGACGGCGTCAGCCTCCAACCTCTGCTCAGCGGTCAACAAGACACGCTCGAACGCGAGGCGATCTACTTTCATTACCCTCACTACCACCACATCAACACTATGGGACCTGCCGGTGCCGTGCGTGCTGGTGACTACAAGCTTGTCGAAGTTTTTGAGACCGGAAAGGTCGAGTTATATAATCTGCGCGATGATCTCGGCGAGACCAACGACCTCGCCGCGTCCATGCCGGAACTGGCTGCTAAATTGACAAAGATGCTGCATGACTGGCGTGACCATTCCGGCGCGGTGATGACAACTGAGAATCCGGATTACAAAGCCGAAAACGATTGGCGCAGTAACCCCTAGAATGGCACCTTGGCAGCTAGCGGTCTTTCGGTTGCGCTCAGTCGAGCAGCACTAGATGGTCGCGGTGGACGATCGCGCTGGAGTGGTGATTAGCGGCATCGCTCTGGTTGGCATCTCCACGGTGCTCTAAAATACTGGATAAATCAGTATAATTGATCGCAGCGAGACCGTGGGCGATGGCGCTGCCATCTGCGGTGCAAATTTTCACTACATCGCCTTCTTCGAAGTCACCTTCACAGTTAACAATACCCGCGGAAAGTAGGCTCTTGCCAGATTGCCGTATCGCGCTGGCGGCGCCAGCATCGACCGTGAGGGTGCCGTGTGTATGATCTTGGATCGCGATCCAGCGTTTGTGCGATTTGATTGGTTCTGCGCTCGGCGCAAAGTAGGTGCCGACGCTTTCGCCCGCGAGGAGCTTGTTGAATAGTTCGGCATCTTGGCCGCTGCCGATGGTCACGCCGCAACCTGCGCGGTGAGCGATTTTAGTAGCGGATAATTTGCTGATCATGCCGCCGACCGAAGTGACTTGCTTGGTGCCTTGTGCCATGGCCTCGATCGCGGGAGTCATCTTTTCGACATAGGGCACGACTTCGCCAGTGCCTTGCATGTCGATGAGGCCTGGAATGTTGGAAAGGATGAAGAGTTGGTCTGCGTTGCTGACGCTAGCGACCAGGGCAGACAGTGTATCGTTGTCGCCAAATTTTATTTCAGAGGCACTGACGGTGTCGTTCTCGTTAACGATCGGCACCGTGCCGTTGCTAAGCAGTCGTTCGATGGTATTAAAGACTGCATTGTGGCGGTGCTTGGCGCGCAGGTCTTCGCGGGTGAGGAGTATCTGCGCTACGGTCAGGCCATGTGGATCGAATCCTTTTTGCCAAGTGTTGATCAGGATAGTCTGCCCAACTGCGGCGCAAGCCTGTAGCATGGCGAGCTCCTTGGGACGTTGCTCCAATGCCAACTTACCCATGCCAAGGCCGACTGCGCCAGAACTGACGAGAATGACATCGATTCCGCGATCGCGTAGTACTTTAACCTGGTAGCAAAGCGCTTCAATGCGCGCTGTATCCAAATCACCGATACCAGATGTTAAGACACCGGTGCCGAGTTTAATGACGACGCGTTTGGCCTGTTGAAGTGGCAGCACGTTTAAATTAGACCTTCTTCAGGTCTGCTTCCTTGGCCGTTAACTGCTGGTTGATTTCGGATATGAAATCATCGTGTTCTTTTTGCACTTCTTTTTCGTAGCGCTTAAAATCGTCTTCGGAAAGACCGTCGTTTTTCGCAGTCTTAAAAAGATCGAGTGCATCGCGCCGAGCTTGGCGTACGCGCACGCGGCCATCTTCCGCCATATTGCTAGCAGTCTTCGCTAGTTCTTGGCGTCGCTCGCCGGTCAGTTCTGGTACGGGCACGCGAAGGATGCCACCATCGACCATCGGGTTGAGGCCGAGGTTGGCTTCTTGGATACCTTTTTCGACATCGCGGATAATGCTCTTGTCCCAAGGCTGAACCATGATGGTCTTAGCGTCAGGGGTGGTAACTGCCGCGACCTCTTTTAATGTGACGGTGCTGCCGTAGGCAGTGACGCGAACTGAATCGAGCATCGTTGGTGATGCTTTGCCAGTGTGCAGACTGCCGAATTGATTGAGTGTATGATCAACTGCTTTTTTGAGGTCGGCAGCGAGCATTTTGAGAATGTCTTTTGGTTCCATATCTGTAGCGGTGTTGAATTATTTGAAAGTGTAGGTGTTAATTAACAAGTGTGCCGATTTCTTCGCCCATCACTGCGCGGAGGATGGCGCCAGGCTCACGCATACTGAAGACGAGAATTGGCATTTTGTTTTCCATGCACAGCGAGAAGGCAGTGGAATCCATTACGCTTAAGCGATCGCGCAGTGCGTCGATGTATTCAAGGTGGTCGTATTTGACGGCGTCATCGTGCTTGTGTGGGTCTTTGTTGTAAATGCCATCAACCTTAGTGGCCTTCATGAGCATGTCGGCTCCAATTTCGCTGGCGCGGAGCGCCGCGCAGGTGTCGGTTGAGAAGTAGGGGTTGCCAGTGCCGCCAGCAAAGATCACCACGCGACCACGTTCTAAGTGTCGTGTGGCCCGGCGCAGAATGAAAGGCTCGGCGAGCTTATCCATCGGGATGGCGCTTTGTAGGCGCACGGTGACGTCGAGCTTCTCAAGGCAGTCCATGAAGGCAAGGCCGTTGATGACAGTCGAGAGCATGCCCATATAGTCACCGGTAGTGCGATCGACGCCGCGCATCTCAGCGCCACTGAGGCCGCGGAAAATGTTACCACCACCAATGACTAGGCCAACTTCGACGCCGATATCGGCGACTTTTTTGACTTCCTGGCAGATGTTCTTAAGGATTTTAGCGTCGATGGGGTCACCATCTTCGGTGTTGCGCAGCACTTCGCCACTCAACTTTAATATAATACGACGATATTTCGGCTTAAGGCTAGTTTTGTCTACTTCATCCATTAAAAGGGTTTTAAACGTTGTTTTTAGCCAGACGTCAACTCATCGATTTGAGAATCGAGTTTAGCATAACCGTAAAAATCACTGCTCTAATTCAGGACTTGCGATTGATTTTAAAAACTATGAAAATTTTGAAGTGAGGGCTTGACGAGTGGGGGATCATTTCTACTCTTCGCCAACTTTAAAGGCCTATGGTGTAATGGTAACACTACTGTTTTTGGTGCAGTCATTCGGGGTTCAAATCCCTGTGGGCCTACCAGTTTTAAAATCCCTGTTGATCCGTTCAGCAGGGATTTTTTATATGCCCATTCCAAGGCGTGCCTTGATCCAGTCTTTGATGCCGTCAACCGCCTCTGGGCCTTGTGTGAGCACTAGGTAGATAATGTAGCTGTAAAGCACGACTGCGACGCAACCGACCGCGAAGGCAGCGATCGCGAGTAGGCCGTCTTGTTCTGATAGGCCGACGCCGATCATGAAAATGACCATGGCCGGAAGCGTATTGGTTAACGGAATCGGTAGCATCATGAGGCAAGCCATAATCAGGATGACGATGGCGAGGCCAGATTGCCCTAGCTGGGCGCGTATCCATTGCTGCCGAGGGCGAATCAAGTGCTCGACGGTGCGTAGAAATTTAGTCGCGGCGCCGCTCATCTTTCTGGCCATTGACGGTTTGATACGAATGCGCTGCAGGCGTGCGGGCAGCCACACGGTTTGGCGGCCCATGAGCATTTGAAGCGCGATTAATGCGATGACGATGCCAAACGGCGTGCTGTAGCCAGGCGCGGGCACCGGTAAGGCGCTGGGGAGTGACAGCAGCACGAGGAGGAGGCCGAAGCCTTTTTCGCCGACAGCATCGGTGAGCTCACCGATCGATGGGCCGTTTTGATCTTCACTGGCGAGGGCGTTTTCGAGTGTCTCGGCCAGGGATCTGTGCGTGGGCGTCGCGTGGTCAGTTTGTATGTTGCGCTTCATGGATTCTGGACAAAAGCTATCAATCAGTATCCGTTGAAGGTCAAAACAATCTGCTGAAAGTATGAAAGATCTGGTGAAAAAAAAGAGACTTAGGCGCTACGCTCTATATGGCGGTGCGTTTGATCCAGTGCATTGTGCCCATCTGCAAGTGGCGCGTTATGCGCTGGAGCAAGCGCAATTAGATCGAGTCGTGTTTATTCCCGCAGCGCAGTCACCGTTAAAGGCGCACGCGCCGCTCACTGATGCTGTAGCGCGCTTACAGATGCTTTCTCTCGCGCTGCAGGGCGAGGCGTACTTCGAGCTGGACGAGTCTGAAATAGAGCGGGGTGGGCTGAGCTATACGATTGATACGGTACGACATTTTTCTGCAGGCCATCCCGATACCGAGCTGTATTGGATTATTGGTGCGGATCAGTTTGAACAATTGGATCGCTGGCATCGAATCGAGGAATTAATCGAGCGGGTGACCTTTTTAGTGTTCGCCAGACCCGGATCACATTTGGAAGCCTCCGCAGAGATCCCCAGCTTACGCTATCAAGTGATCGATGCACCGCTGATGAGTGACAGTTCGAGTGCAATTCGGCAGTGCTGCCGGGAGGGGCGTTCACTAGAAGGTTTGGTGCCAGATGCAGTTCAGGCTTTCATTTCGGAGCAGGAGCTTTATACGAACTTGCAGTAAGAATCTATATGGCCACTTCAAAACAGAATCAAACAAACTCAACGCTCGACGAAATTCGCTGCGCGGTATCCGCAATCGAAGATAAAAAGGGCGAGGCAATTCGCGTGCTCGATGTGCGAGAGACTTCCTCAATCACCGATTACATGATCCTGGCGACAGGTACTTCAAATCCCCACGTGAAAGCGATTAAGGCGGGCTTGGATAAGGCGCTGAGCGAGGCCGAGGTAAAGCTGCTCGGGCAAGATCGTGAAGTCGGCAGCGGCTGGATTGTAGTGGATGCCTTTGATTTCATGATCCACCTACAAACCGAGGAAATGCGTGATTTGTATCGCTTGGATTATCTGTGGCGAGATTCCGCTGAAGTCCAGTTGTAGCTGATCGGACAAGGCCTCCTCGCACGGCATATTTTCATTGCTTGAAGCAAGATGCGGTACTATCAGTTACTTCGTTTTAAGATGATGCGCAATTGCCTGTCTCTGTAATCAATTATGCCCGCCGATAAACAAACTGAGCAACCTGCTGACTCTGAGTCTCACCATTATTTGGTTGGAGTTGCTACTGGTCTGTTTTTACTTGCAGCGTTGAGTCTGGTTTTATCGCAAATCGGGGTCGAACCGATTGAAACGGTGATTCTTGCTTCGTTGGGTGCTTTAATAATGGGTTTTTTTGTGTATCGCGAACGGTTTTTGGCTCAAGAATTAGCGCTCGCTGAGCGAAAGCATTTGCTGCTGCTTGACCTGAATGCGGCTCGCATAAATGAATTATACACGCATTCAGTCGCTTGTTTGGTAACTTTTGACCCAGGCAGTTTAATCATTGACCGTGTCAGTTCTGGTTTTTTCGAGCTGTTGGGCATTTCGGCGAATAAAAATTTGGCAGGTGCCAGCTTGGAAGAAGTGTTGGGAGTCGACTCATCGCAGTTGACGAGTGTCGTGTATCAAATAAAAACTGGTAGTGTTGGTGTCCGAGAAGAGCTCGTCTGTCAGCAGGCTGATGGTAAGCCAGTGCAACTGCTGATCAGTGGGCATTACATACCTCAGCTTCATTTAGTCGAAGCCGTTTTTTTTCGTTTGCCTCGAAAGACCTTGGGCGATCATGAGCGCCTGATCGAAGACTTAGAGCGTTTCAAGAAAGGAATCGTGCGTCGCGAAGACCGGGTATTGGAATTGAAGGCGCAGGTAAATGAGATACTCCAGCAGGCAGGGCAGCCGGTTCGTTATCAAGTGGATTCGAACACGGATGTGTCGCGCTTGGTTAAGCAAGAATTCATAACCAAGAAGGCGGTGAAGCATGAATAATCGTTCAAGTTCGATTGCGAAGACGTTTATTTTGTATGCCGGACTGCCGATGGTCTTGGTGTTATGCCTGCTGATTGGTCTGCTTGTTTCGGATAAATTTTCTGACTTCCAACAAGGTAAAGCCGAACTCGAGGCGCAGTTAAATGGATTGGTTTTGGAAATGAGTGAATTCCCTGGCGATCGTATTAATGAGATTGAAGCGATTCGGGGTGAGCATGTACGTAATTTGAATCAGGATTTTCTGTTAGAGGTGACATTTGCTCTAGCTATTTTGATGATTGGCGTAGCTATCCCAGTGATTGCTGCTAAGTACATTGCATCGATGGTGGAGCAGAACCTAAACTTGCTGGGAGACCGGTGGTCTAGCGGTGGCAGCGAGGGTTCTTCATTATTGCCTCAAATGTTTGATTTTGCGGAGTTTAAGGGAGTCGCCGATATGATGCGAGATGCCTTATATGAACGAGCTGAAACGGAGCAGCGTTGGAAACATGCCGAGAAAGAGTTGGTCGGCATGAACAATGATTTGCTAAATAAGGCTCAGGAATTAAGTCAGGGAGGGAGGGTTGCTTTCAGTATGATGGAAGACGCGGAAATGGCTCAGCGCGAGCTCGAGGAGGTCAATCAGCGTCTGAGTCTTGTGATTGAGGAAGCTCGGGCTTCCGCACAAGAGGCTGACGTTGCCAATAGTGCGAAGAGTGAATTCTTGGCGACGATCAGTCATGAGATCCGCACTCCATTGAATGGTGTGATCGGGTTTATTGATATGCTTGCTGAGACTAAGCTCGATGAAGAGCAGTTGGACTATGTGGATACAGCTCGTTCCAGCAGCAATACTTTGATGGCATTAATTAGTGATGTGCTGGACTTCTCTAAGATCGAATCGGGTTTTTTAAACTTGGAAGTACGTACGTTCAACTTGGTCACGATGCTTCGCGAGGTGGTTAGTTTATTTTTTAACGATGCGACGCAAAAAGGGATCGTGGTGAATATTGAAATCGGTGAGGAGGTCTCACGCAGTATTGCCGGGGATGAAATACGAATCAGGCAGATATTAACGAATTTGATGGCGAATGCGGTTAAATTTACCACCCAAGGGGAGATTCGTATCATGGTGATCTGTGACTCAGTTCCGGATGCGAGTGGTAAGTATTCGATTGAATTTGAGATACGTGATACTGGTATCGGTATCGACTCTCAGCAGTTGCGTAAGCTATTTCGTCCATTCTCTCAGGGCGATTCATCGACGACTCGCAAATACGGCGGAACCGGTTTAGGATTGGTTATCTGTAAGCGTTTAGCTGAGGCAATGAGGGGCAAAGTTTGGGCGACGAGTCGAGTCGGTAAAGGTTCTAGTTTCTTTGCGAGAATCCCAGTAGAGGTCGTTGAGCAAAGCGAAAATCTGACGCCAGGGAGCATGCCTTTAAAGCAACCGCGTGTGATTGAGCCTCAGACTCGGAGTCGGCAGAAGTTAGGTGATGAGATCCCGCTTAAAATTGCGATTGCAGAAGATAATCAGGCAAATCAGCGATTGTTGGTGATGATGTTACGTAGTTTGGGCTGGCAAGCGGAGTGCAACGAAAACGGTGTCGAACTCATCGAGTATTTAAAGGGCAACGACTGCGACCTGATCTTTATGGATCTACAAATGCCGGAGATGGGTGGACTGGAGGCGACTGCTCTGATTCGTCAAGGGGCTGCAGGGGATGCGATGAAGGACGTTAAAATTGTCGCGTTAACGGCAAATGCGTTGTCGAGCGATGAGGCGCGCTGTCTAAAGGGTGGAATGGACGCTTACCTCAGTAAGCCGCTAAAGATCGCTTTGCTTAAGCAGAGGATCTTAGAGCTCTTTTCGCCAAGCGAAGTCAGTGCTACGAAAGATTGAGCGCCTCGACGAGTTGACTGAATTCACATGCCTGCGGTGCTTGCAGTTGCAGACGAGTGCTACAATTCGGCATGTCGATTTCCAGTTTGGTCGCTCGAAGTAGTAGCCGTTGCACGCCGAAATGTTGCCGTAAAAAGCGGTTTTGGGCGCTATCGCCGTGGCAGGTGTCGCCAATGATCGGATGCCGAAGATGGGCCATGTGACGACGCAGTTGGTGCTTTCGGCCGGTCAATGGGATTAGCTTGAGTAGCGAGAATCGCGCGGTCGGATAGCGGCCGACGGGTAACCCTAGCTCAACGCGTTTGAGGCAGCTATAGCGTGTCTGTGAACTTTGAGATTTTGCTGGTTGCTCCTCGCTGCGCAAGTCGTAGTCGATCTCGCCAGCATCTGCTGCCCAGCCACGCACGACTGCATGATATTCTTTATGAGTGGTTCTCTCTGCGAATTGTGCCTGTGCAAAACAGAGCGCCTCACGATTCAGCGCGAAGAGAAGCACGCCACTAGTGGCTCGGTCGAGCCGGTGGCATAAAAAGACCTCTTTGCCGATTTGGTCGCGTAGAAGTTGTAATGCAAATTGAGTGGCGTGCGCATCGAGCTGGGTACGGTGCACCAGCAGGCCTGCTGGCTTGTCGATCGCGACGTAGTCCGTGCTCTGGTAGATGATCGGCAAATGCATCGTGGTATTCAGTGGTCATTGTAGACTCGATGAAAAGATTATTCGCTGAATTGGGCGTACCGCTGCAATCGTTGTCAGTTCGAATTGAGTGCGCTCAGCGGTTTGAGCCAAACATTGAGCCACGGGTCGAAACATGCACAGACTGAGCCTTTCCTGCTGCTCAACTGCAGTAGATTGAACATACTAAGCATCGCTTTGATCGCGCGTGACCGCTGTGCTGAACTTTGCAGGCGCTTGAATGATTGAAATACCGCGAAATCCGTCTCGACAAAATTCCACAGGTTGAAACCCTCTTTATTCACTTTAACCGGTAGCAATCATGCAAGAACAGTTAACAGCCATCGTAGCGGGCGTGCGGGACAACGCACCCAACATTCAAACACGCGCAGAATTTGAGGCCTTTAAGGCTACGATCTCTGGTCCCAACGGCACTCTCACCGATGTGATGAAGCGCATGGGCCAGGTCCCCAAAGAGGATAAGCCTGCCATGGGCAAGTGCATCAACCAAGCCAAGAATGCCGTGACAGCCGCGTTTGACGAAGTCATCGCTCGCCTCGAGGCCGCCGAATTGGCCGCCAAGCTTGGTCCCGCCATCGACCCGACCTTGCCCTGTCCCGACCTCGATCGCGGCACGCTGCACCCGATCTCGCAGGTCCGCGAGGAGATGGTCGAGCTGTTTCGCCGTATCGGCTTCTCCGTCGCAGAGGCCACCGAGGTCGAAACCGAGCATTACTGCTTCGACGCACTCAACATTCCCAGCGACCACCCAGCCCGCGATATGCAGGACTCGTACTACCTGCCCGACGATTTAAAGGTCAACAACGTCGCCAAGCACGCCGACGAGAAATATCTGCTGCGCACCCACACTTCGACCGTGCAAATCCGTAGCATGCTTAAGCAGCAACCGCCGATCCGCATCGTCGCTCCCGGTCGCTGCTTCCGTCGTGACACACCGGACGCCACGCACAGCGCGAATTTTCACCAGATCGAGGGCCTTTACGTAGATAAGGACGTCACCTTGCTCGATCTCAAAGCCACGCTCGATCATTTCGTAAAGACCATTTTTGGACCCAAGGCTAAGACTCGTTTGCGCCCGAGTTTCTTTCCATTCACAGAGCCAAGCTTCGAGATGGACTTCTTCTCGCCCGATCTTGGTAAGCTCAGCAACAAGTGGCTCGAAATCATGGGCTGTGGCATGGTCGATCCGGAAGTCTTCAAGGCTGTCGGCATCGATCCCGAAGTCTACACTGGCTACGCATTCGGCATGGGCATCGAGCGGATCGCGATGATTCTGCAAGGCGTCGATGACATCCGCTACTATTACCAAAACGACGTCCGCTTCCTCAAGCAGTTCGCCTAGAGCGCTAAACTCGAAACCACGAATCCACACGAACAAACACTAATGTTGATGACACGTAGCGAGTGCACTCGTCTTAATCGGTGTCCATTCGTGGTTCAAAAAACACATTTAAAAAGTATTTATTGAAATGAAAATTTCCTACAACTGGCTAAAAAACTACATCGATCTCGATCCCGTCGAGCATTCACCTGAGGTGCTGCAAGAGGTGCTGCCATTACTCGGCTTCGATATCGAAGAGATCGAGAAGCTCGGCCCACCGCAGCTCAACAATGTCGTCGTCGGCCAAGTGCTCGAGTTCGAACAACATCCAGACGCCGACCGCCTGCGCTGCTGCAAGGTCTCCACCGGCAAAGAGGGCGAAGTCCACGACATCGTCTGTGGTGCCAAGAATTTCGTTCAAGGCGACCACGTGATGGTTGCACTGCCTGGTGCGGTGCTCCCAGGCAATTTTAAGATTAAGGCGTCCAAGCTGCGCGGCCAACCGTCGGCTGGCATGATGTGCTCATCTAAAGAACTGCAGGTCGGTCAAGACCACGACGGCATCATGATTCTTGATCAGAGCATTGCACTCGGCACTCCAGTCAACGACCTCTACACCGATGGTGACACGGTTCTCAAC
>Ga0206129_10000828_pt1 | contig 45387 bp, 39 predicted proteins | sample Helgoland_Spring_8_FD_148616 | JGI IMG/M metagenome (GOLD analysis project Ga0206129, IMG submission 148616) | Pelagic subsurface seawater microbial communities from Kabeltonne, Helgoland, North Sea - Helgoland_Spring_Bloom_20160502_2 | ecosystem: Environmental > Aquatic > Marine > Epipelagic ...
ACCACGCGAACGAAGATATTCAAACTCGCGCATGAAGCCAAACGTTCGTGCCCGACTCACCTCACGCACGAAAGAAGTCGAACCAAAATCGACCTCAGCAGTATGCGAATGCCCCTTAAAAGCGGGATGATCAAAATCGATGGTAAAACTTACTTTGAAGCCTTCACGAGGGAGCAGCGTGGCAAATTTCTCGCCATCGGTAACAGTCACTTCACGCTTGATGCGGATGAATTGCTTTGGAGCATTTTGCTCATCAATACCCGCCGACTGAATCAAAAATACAAAAGGCCCGGCGCTGCCATCCATAATAGGCACTTCAGATGCATTGATGTCGACATAAGCATTGTCGATGCCTAAACCGGCCATCGCAGAAAGCAAATGCTCTACCGTAGACACGCTAACATCACCAACAGACAACGTAGTAGACAACTGGGTATCAGTAACATTCTTCGCTTTGGCCGGTATTTCTACTATCGGATCAAGGTCGACGCGACGAAAAATGATCCCCGTATTCACGGCCGCAGGACGCAAAGTCAGATACACTTTTTTACCGGTGTGTAAGCCAACGCCAGTGGCACGAATACTGTTGCGCATTGTTCGCTGTTTAATCATAAATCCCCTTCGCCCCGAGCTTTAGAATTAAGCTCATGGACTTTAATCACTTTCGGTTCTTCTAGCCGAGTGAATATATACGAAGGGCGGGTGACTGGCAGGGGGAAATTCTGGGCATTTGACTCATTTACATCAGAAGTTGGCAGTATGTCACAGCGGAAATGCCACTATTTTACAAGTTTAGGGCTGTCGCCAAAAACACGGTTCCACAGGCGTGACAAAGGCCAGCCAAAGCTGAAGCCAACACAAGACCAGAAGATTTTGAAATTCGATCGAAAAAGGCACCTAAAAAGTGCGTATATAAGCTGCACAAACTGCAGCCTGCGCGTATCTTTGGCTAAACAAGCGCTAATGCGCTGCAAAACCTAGGAACGGCGTCAAAAACCACAACCAAAAAGCGATTAATGCGCTAATAACTTATCCGTGCAAACAAACGGCGCACACCAAATAAGCATGGCGTGCGGCCGTTTAACTCTTTGCACAGGGCCAGCAACCAAGCGCACCGGCACCCAAGCTCGACGCTTAATTCACTTGGCGACGTAAAAAGGCAGGAATATCAAGCGTATCCATGTCTCGCACTACCGGTTCAACTGCTTCGGCCTGATTTGTTGCTACCGACTCAACCGCGCGGGCTGCTCGAGGCTCGGCATGACCCGATGATCGACGCGAAATTGCTGGCTGATCGTAATCACCATAATTTGGCTCACGTGTCTGGCGGCCTACATCGGCACTCGCTGACCCACGAATCGGCTGAGCGACCTCTTTAGTATCTTCAGCTAAGCCAGTTGCCACCACGGTAACTTTCAAAATGTCAGTCAAATCAGGGTCAATTACAGTGCCGACGACCACCGTGGCGTTATCAGAAGCAAACTCTTCTATGGTATCGCCCACTTCAGCAAACTCACCCAACGATAGATCCATGCCTGCAGTAATATTGACTAAGATACCGCGTGCGCCCTTGAGATTGACATCTTCAAGCAGAGGGCTACGAATAGCCGCTTCAGCCGCCTCACGAGCGCGCATATCGCCACGCGATTCGCCAGTACCCATCATTGCCATACCCATTTCAGACATAACAGTTCGCACGTCGGCAAAATCGACATTGATCATACCAGGGCGAATAATTAGATCTGCAATACCCTGCACTGCACCCAACAATACATCATTGGCCGACTTGAATGCCTCTAGCAAGCTTGTGCTTTTACCCATAACAGACAAAAGTTTTTCGTTAGGGATGGTGATCAATGAATCGACATGCTGCTGCAACTCCATAATACCCAGCTCAGCGTATTGCTTACGCTTTTTACCTTCGAATCGAAAAGGTCGCGTCACTACTGCCACCGTCAAAATACCCATATCTTTGGCTACTTCAGCAATAATTGGCGCCGCACCTGTACCCGTACCACCGCCCATGCCGGCAGTAATAAAGACCATATCAGCACCTGCCAACACTTCAGCAATACGATCTCGATCTTCAATTGCTGACTGACGACCAACATCTGGATTCGCGCCAGCACCCAAGCCTTTTGTAATGTTGCCACCTATTTGCAGCACAGTATTCGACGACAGGTCAGTAAGCGCCTGAGCATCGGTATTAGCACAAATAAATTCAACACCTTCAATATCATTAGCAATCATATGCTTCACAGCATTACCACCGCCACCGCCAACACCGATGACTTTAATGACTGCACTTTGCGGTACATTATCGACTAGTTCAAACATGATTCATTCCCCCTCAGGAAAGTTAAAATAAAAAAATTAAAAACACCAAAATTTACTGCTAAAAATTACTCTTAAACCAAGACTTCATACGACCTAAAAAACCTTCACCACTGTCAGTTTTGCGCACTAACAAATCCTCTTCTCGCTTAAATCCATAATGTAATAAACCCATCGCCGTCGCATAGATTGGATTTTCAGCCACCTCGCCAAAACCCGAAACATTTTGCGGAAAACCCAAACGGACAGGGACATGAAAAATCTCTTCAGCCAGCTCAATGGCGCCCTGCATCTTTGCCGTTCCGCCAGTCAGTACAATCCCCGCAGCGATCAGATCTTCGTAGCCGCTGCGACGCAGCTCAGCCTGAACCAGAGTAAAAAGCTCGTCATAACGCGGCTCAACCACTTCAGCCAATGCCTGACGAGAGAGATCTCTGGGAGGCCGATCACCCACGCTCGACACCTTAATTGTTTCGTCTCCAGAGGCCATTTGAGTCAAGGCATAGGCATAATTAATTTTAAGCTCTTCTGCATATGGCGTCGGTGTTCTTAGTGCCATCGCAATATCGTTAGTTACCTGATCACCAGCGATAGGAATATTAGCGGTATGCCGAATAGCGCCTTCGGTAAACACAGCGATATCGGTGGTACCACCACCAATATCGACCAAGCACACACCTAACTCGCGCTCGTCATCGGTTAAAGCTGCATAACTTGAGGCAAGCTGCTCTAAAATGACTTCCTCAACTTGCAAATCGCAACGATTAATACATTTTTCTATATTTTGGGCAGCAGTTACTGCACAAGTCACAAGATGAACCTTCGCCTCGAGTCGGACGCCAGACATACCCAAAGGCTCTTTAACACCCTCTTGCGTATCGACAACATACTCTTGCGGCAGTACATGTAATATTTTCTGATCGGCAGGAATTGCCACCGCGCGAGCAGCATCAATGACGCGCTCTATATCATTAAGCTCCACCTCTTGATCTCGTATTGCTACGATGCCGTGTGAATTAAGGCTGCGGATATGGCTTCCGGCTATGCCGGCATACACAGAGTGAATTTGACAGCCGGCCATTAACTCGGCCTCTTCTACAGCCCGCTGAATCGATTGCACCGTAGACTCAATATTGACCACCACGCCTTTCTTCATTCCGGTTGATTTGCACGAACCGGCACCCAGCACTTCAATAGTTCCATCGCCATGCAACTCACCCACTACGCACAGAACCTTTGATGTACCTATATCTAAACCGACGAGCATTTTTCCTGCGGTGACCTCAGACATGCTGAACTCCCATAGTTTGTATTAGACGAATCTGAACGTTATTTGCCACGATATCTAAACCGTGTGTATTGACTACAGCCATACCAACTCTCATTTTTTGCTTGCCTTGAACCGCCGAATTACGCAGTGCTTGCGGCTGATCGCCACCTTGAATTTCCCTGACCGAATCTCTCCAGCTAATTGAAACGCCATAGGCGTAGCGCAAATCAGCAATTGCAATACTGGACCAATCATCAATAATTCCACCTTGAACCAAACCAATAAGGCGCGTTAGTCGTTCAAGATGGCTTTTCTCGCCAAGTTCAATGCGCGTACCGTCTTGCAATACCAACCAAATATCGCTACCCAATGAAGAACCCAATTCATGTATTGCCAAATAATACGGCGAAAGCATTTTTTGCAATTTATTGTATTCATCCACCATCAACTTTATATCTGTGCGGTCATGGGAAAACATACCCGGCGTAGTAAAACGCGGCAGCTCAGAGAATTCCGCGATCGAACTAACGGGGATAAGCTCTGCACTGCTGGCTAATACATGTGTACCGTTCCATCGTGCAACAGGAAGATGCTCATCAATCTGTACGCGCAGGATATTGGGCCACTGCCTAAGCACTGCAGCTCGACGAATCCAGCGGTGTGATTCAAGCACTGATTGAAGCGCTACAAGATCAATCTCCCAAAAGCCTTGCTCCAAATACTCATCCATCAATAAGTAAATTTCTTCTTCAGTAGCACCACGACTGCTATCTTCGGTACCGCTGTAACCGAAAAGCTCTACGCCCCCCACCGGTGAGCGCTCGACAGCACGCAAGCCAGCTACCGCGCCGATGACCAACGCAAGAAAAATCCCAGCACCAATAGCACGCTTAAACCAAACCGCCATTGAAACGCCTATCGAAGACTGCGCTTTACTGCCACGCTGCAATCGGCTGGCGCCACTTTTGTTATTAAACGCAATCATTTGGCAGCACACGCATTAATAATTTCACCAATCAAATCAGCAAATGACAGGCCCGCCGCATTAGCGGCCATGGGAACCAAACTATGATCCGTCAAACCAGGAACCGTGTTCACTTCAAGTAAATAAAAAACGCCGCTCAGCTCATCTTGCATGACATCAACACGACCCCAACCGACGCAACCCAATGCTTCAAACGCCGCCAATGCAATCGTTTGCAAGCGATTTTCAGCATCATTATCTAAGCCGCTAGGAATAAAAAAGCGGGTCTCGTCCGATTCATACTTCGCCTGAAAATCGTAAAATTCTTGCGACGCTTGAATACGGATACTGGGCAAGCACCTTTTATTAAGTATTGCCACTGTATACTCAGGCCCGCTCACCAAACGCTCAGCCATTACTGGCTGGTTGAATAGCGAAGCCTGCCGGAAGGCATCGTGCAGCTCGGTGCTACTGCTCGCTATTGCCATACCAAAGCTCGAACCCTCAGCTATTGGCTTTACAAAAACCCTCCCACCCAATTGTGCGAGCGCCGCCTCTAAGTCTTCGCGGCTCATAGAATCCTGCAACAATTTATAGGGGGGCGTAGGTAGACCAAGGCCCTTCCAGATATGCTTACTACGCAACTTATCCATTGCCAGAGCGGATGCCATCACGCCACTGCCACTGTAGGGAATACCTAACAGCTCAAGCACAGCTTGCAACTTTCCATCCTCACCACCGGCGCCATGTACGGCAATAAATGCAAATACTGGATGGGTCTTTTCTAAATCAGCAAGTAAATCTCCAGCTGTATCAATACCAACTGCATCTATGCCAGATGCCTGCAAACTATTCAGCACAGCCATGCCACTTTGCAAGGATATTTCACGCTCTGAGGCAGTACCGCCCATGAGTACAGCCACACGACCACTCAAATAATTTACAGCAGGCATATTGGAAAAACCTCAACTTCATGAGCTGCTTTAAAACACATTTCACTCATTAATCAGCGCCTCCGATGCACCAGAAACAAGCGACTTAGAAATCTTTCCAACATCGCCAGCGCCCTGCATCAGCAAAACATCATCGGGCTGAAGTAGACTTTCCAAAACCTTCAACAATTCTTTATTGTCCTCGACGTAAATTGGCTCCAACTCACCACGCTGACGGATACTGCGAGACAAGCTTCTACTATCGGCGCCGGCAATAAGCTGCTCTCCGGCTGGGTATACGTTTAACAGCACCAGCACATCAACTTTACCTAGGCTACTAACGAATGATTCATATAAGTCATTGGTACGTGAATAACGATGCGGCTGAAACACCATAACCAAGCGCTTTTCAGACCAACTATCCCGCGCGGCAGAAATTGTCGCTGCCACTTCTCTTGGATGATGCCCATAGTCATCAACCAACGTTACGACTTGGCCTGCAAGAGTGATATTTTCTTGAACATCAAAACGACGACCCACCCCTGCAAAATCATTTAAGGCCTTTAAAATAATGCCTGTATCTATGCCTTCTTCTTGCGCCACAATAAAAGCAGCAGCTGCATTCAGGGCGTTATGCCGACCTGGCATACTCAAAGAAACATGCAATGGGTTTTTTGAGCCGCCAATACGCAAATCAAAATCAGTACGCATTGCCTCGCAACGATAATTTATTAATTGATAATCAGCCGCTTCACTAAAACCGTAAGTCACCACCGTTCGATGAAACCGATCCTGCAACTCAATGATGTTTTCATCATCAATACAAGCGACCAACAGCCCATAAAATGGAAGGTTATGAACAAATTTAATGAACGTATCTTTAAGCCGACTAAAATCACCACCATAAGTACTCATGTGATCTTCGTCGATATTAGTGATCACTGAAACCATAGGCTGTAAATGCAAAAACGATGCATCACTTTCATCAGCCTCGGCAATAAAATATCGCCCCTCCCCCAGCTGAGCATTAGCATTGGCACTATTCAACAAGCCACCAATTACAAAAGTTGGCGCCACTTTGGCCTCACCAAAAATAGAAGCAATCAAGCTAGTGGTAGTGGTTTTTCCGTGCGTACCAGCCACGGCTATTCCGTAGCGATAACGCATCAATTCAGCGAGCATCTCAGCCCTAGGAACAACCGGCAAACCTTGTTCTTTTGCAGCCGCCACTTCAACATTGCTCGCATCAATAGCGGTAGAAGTAACAACCACATCAGCAGAATCTATTTGGCAGGCATCATGCCCTATAAATATATTGGCACCTAACTCTGCCAAGCGCTGGGTAGTGTGGCTCTCTGACAAATCCGAACCACTAACACCGTAACCTTGGTTTATTAATACCTCAGCGATTCCACACATGCCAGCGCCACCTATGCCAACAAAATGTATATTTCTGATACGCCGCATGGAACCCACTAAGGATTTTTCAACAGGCATGCGCATACTCCTCACATACCGCAGCAATATGTGCAGCTGCTTTGGGCCGAGCTAGGTTCCTACTTAATTTTGCCATAGTAATAAGCTTATTTTGAGAGACTGCCAAAGACTGCAAGGCGCCAATCAGCGAATCCGTATTGAAATTTTCTTGCCGAATCACTACAGCGGCATCACCATCAACTAACCACTGCGCGTTAACGGCTTGATGGTCATCTATAGCGTGCGGGTAAGGTACTAAAATGGCCGCAACGCCAACGGCTGTGAGCTCACTTATAGTCAGCGCACCTGCTCGTGCGATGACTAAATCTACCTGCTGCAAGGTCCCCGCCATATCTTCAATAAAAGGTAAAACCATGGCATCAAATTTTTCACGACAATAACTGGCTTCAACTTGCGCATGATCATGAGCGCCGGTCTGATGAAAAACCTGCAAATCAGTAAATTCACAGTTAACATTTGTCCAAGTTTCATGCCACTGCAGCAGTGCCGCAGGAACCACTGCATTCAAACTGCTGGCCCCTAAGCTGCCGCCAACAATTAATATTTTTAAACGCTTTGTGCCTGCCACCCCTCTCGCATCAGGCAATGGCACATCTATAAATGCCTGACGCAGTGGATTACCACAACAATCAACATTGGCGCGTTGCGAAAAAACGCCTGGGTAAGCGGTAAAAATTGTTTGGGAAAACGGTGCCAGTAACCGGTTAGTTGTGCCCGCAACAGCATTCTGTTCTTGTAGGAAAAATGGTTTGCGCAATAAGATAGCGGCTATACCGCTCGCAGCTGAAACATACCCTCCAGTCCCCAACATACAAACAACTCTATACCGAAGAGCCAATTTAATTATGCTCAGCGCTGCTGCTATTAATAATAGTGGCGCCAGCAACATGGTCCCCAAGCGCTTACCGCGCATGCCTGTAACGCTTACCGTGTGCAGAGGGAAATTATTTTCCGGCACCACACGAGACTCGATACCCTGCTGCGTACCAATCCACACCACCTTAATTTGACTTTCGCGCAAGCGCTCGGCTATGGCCAAGGCAGGAAATACATGACCGCCAGTGCCACCTGCGGCAATTAATACAGCGATCGGCTTAGCCGCATTGCGCTTACGCATGGCGCTCACCATGCTCATGAGAGCCATGCACTCGATTCATCGCTGAATCAACTAATCTATTGGTGCTCGTAATTGTGCCGCGTCGCTCATCTTCATCCGATGCGGCATAAATTACCTCTTGATCAATTCTCAGCACCATGGCAATAAAGATTCCACTGGCTAATAAACTACTGCCACCGTAACTAAGAAATGGGAGAGTCAGCCCTTTAGTAGGCAATAAACCGATATTGACCCCAACATTAATAAATAGCTGGATAGAAAATATTAATGCCACTCCGTAAGTCACATAGGCACCAAAAAGCTGACCAATTCTCTCTGCTCGAAAGGCTACTCGCAAAATACGGATAATGAGAAAAGCATACAAGCACAGTGTCGCGATACAGCCGAACAATCCAAGTTCTTCGGCCAGCACTGCAAAGATAAAATCGGTATGCGCCTCAGGCAAAAAAAACAATTTTTGAATGCTGTTGCCAATGCCTAAACCAAAGAACTCACCGCGCCCAAATGCAATTAACGATTGCACCAGCTGATAACCGCCGCCCTGCTGATAAGTCCAGGGGTCAAGAAACGCCACCATTCGAGCCATACGGTATTCTTCGCTTAGTACCATAATGGCTAAAATAGACCCACATAGGACGATCAAAGCACTAAACTGCCCAATTCGCACACCACCTAAAAAGAGTAGCGATAATGCAGCCACAAGAAAAACCACTACTGCGCCGAAGTCTGGCTGCAACAAGAGCAAGAAAATCAATAGCCCCATCACTATCATTGGGTTCATGAAACCTAGCCAATGGCTTTTAACGAGCTCGGACTGTCTCACTAAATAACTAGCGAGATAAACCACCACGCCAATTTTGGCGAGCTCCGAAACCTGTAAAGTAAACGGCCCCAGTGCCAACCAACGAGTTGCGTTATTAGCTGTATGCCCCAAACCAGGAATCCAAATAATCACGAGCAAGAAAAAACCGCCAAACAAGACATGAACAGCATAGGTAGACCACCAGCTAACTGGGACTCGAAAAGCGGCAACGGCCGCAACCCCACTAATGACCAAGTACACACAATGCCGATAAAAATAAAATAAAGGCTGCTGAAAGCGCTGATCCGCGTATTCAACTGAGGCCGATGTAATCATAACCAGACCTAGCGCAGCCAGCGCCAGTGCAGCCATCAACAACCAAGTATCAAAGCCGGCAAATCGATAGCCATAAGCATGGCGCGGCTTGACCGATGCATGCATCGACTTGACCTGCGTTCTCATCGCTCAACTCCAATCGATGGCGCCGCATTGATCAAGTCGTTCACGGCTTTTCTAAAAACATCGCCTCGCTCTTCGTAATTGCTAAACATGTCAAAACTGGCACAAGCTGGTGACAGCAAGACTAGGTCGCCTGGTTCCGCCAAAGCGTGAGCTGCATGAACAGCCCCTAGCAAATCTTGTGCGTAATGCAAATCCGAACAACCGGCACAGGCAGCACCTATTTGCTCAGCCCCCTCGCCAAACAACACCAGCTTACATGCGTGTTTTTCAACTACCGTAGCCAGCGGCTGAAAATCAGCTGACTTAGTTTGCCCGCCGGCAAGGACAATAATTTTCTGATCGCCTGCTGCAGAAAATCCATTAATTGCTGCAACGCAAGCCCCCACATTCGTGGCTTTAGAATCATTGATATAACGCACGCCGGCAAAGGATCCGACCAGTTCGCAACGATGCGGCAAACCTCTAAACTGAGCGGCCTTCTCAGCCAAACCCTGCATATCAAAACCAGCAGCATCTACGATGGCTAACGCTGCCATAACGTTCAAAACATTATGCCGACCCGGTAAAGCAATCGCATCGACCGCCAACACACGCTCTACGCCCTTAACGATATACTCTTGGCCGTCAGTTTCTTGCAAACTATAATCGTCCAGCCCTTGCGTACATCGACCAAAACTTTTTTGCACTAAACCTGCCCGCTGAAGCGGGTAAGTCAACCGATCATCTCGATTGAATAAAGCAACCTTAGCTTCGCTATAGACACGTTGTTTCAACTGATGATAACGCAGCATAGTTTTATGCCGATCCATATGATCAGCAGACACATTAAGCACACAAGCGACGGAGAAGTTGTAATGGTGTGCCCGTTCAAGCTGAAAACTTGAAAGCTCCAATACATAAACATCGCAGTCTCTTTCGATTAAATCGAGCATCGGCGTACCTAAATTTCCGCCTACGCCAACGTGAAGATTTCTGCTAGCCAGCAGCTCTCCGACCAATGTTGTCACCGTGCTTTTTGCATTTGAACCAGTAATCGCAATGACTGGCGCATCCACATTTCGCATAAACAAATCAAGGTCGCCGGAGATCAGCGCACCGCTTGCTGCAGCCTGCTCAAGCTCTGGGGTGTCCAGCGCCAAACCAGGGCTGACGTAAAGTTCGTCTGCACGCTCGAAAACCTCTGCTGGAGCATCCCCCAAATAAATATCTACACCGACGAATTCTGCACACAAGCTATCTTTATTGGGCAAGTCCACTCGACTATCCAATGCCGAAAAAGGCAAACCGGCTCGCTGCAAAAAGCGCATCGTCGAAAGACCAGTGGCCCCCAAGCCAACAACCAATCTATTTCTGTCTGTTTGAATCAAATTCATAAATGAAATTGCGCTATTCAATCCTAATTCTTGCTCAGTGTTTATCAACATGGCTACAGTCTGATTTCTCACTAACGCAGCTTTAACGTTGCCAAACCGAACAAAACCAACATAACGGTAATAATCCAAAATCTAACGATTACACGTGGTTCTGGCCAGCCTTTTAATTCGTAATGATGATGCAACGGGGCCATTCTAAACACGCGCTTACCCGTCAACTTGAATGATGTCACTTGAATAATGACTGACAGGGTTTCTACAACAAAAATTCCTGACATGATAAAAAAGACAATTTCGTGCCGAGTAATTAAGGCAATAATACCCAAGGCAGCTCCCAGTGAGAGCGCGCCCACATCCCCCATAAATACTTGCGCTGGGTAGGTGTTAAACCATAAAAATCCGAGTCCGGCGCCCGCTAATGCGCCACAGTAAATGGCTAGCTCTCCGGCGCCTGGCAAATATGGAATGTGCAGGTAGCTAGCAAATTCACTATGCCCCGCAAGATAAGCTATGATCCCCAGCGCCGAACCCACCAGCACCGTAGGCAGTATGGCCAACCCGTCCAAGCCATCAGTTAGATTGACTGCATTACTGGCACCAACCACCACAAAATAACCCAGCACTATGTAAAACCAGCCCAAGCTAATAGCCACATCCTTAAAAAATGGCACAATGAGTTGCTGCTCTTGCGGCAGGGTCGATGTCATATATAAAAATATCAACACAATTAGAGCCGCAACTGACTGCCAAAAATATTTCCATCGAGCAATTAAACCTCGCGAATTTTTTTGCACGATTTTTCGATAGTCGTCGACCCACCCGATCGCACCAAAGAAGATCGTTATTGCCAACACTGCTTGAACGTAGCGATTTGAAATATCTGCCCACAACAAGGTTGTAATACAAATACTCAATAAAATAAGCGCCCCACCCATCGTAGGCGTTCCCGCTTTTTCTAGGTGCGATTCAGGGCCATCACTGCGAATGGTTTGCCCTAACTGCTTATCGATAAGGCGCTGAATAACCTGCGGCCCCAACAATAAGGAAATACCCAGCGCGGTTAACACGCTCAAAATGGAGCGCATCGACAAATACTGTACAACTGCAAAACCGCGCACAAACTGCTGCAAGTATTCGGCAAGCCAAATCAACATGAGACACCAACCTGATCAAACCGATTTGTTGCCAGTAATTCAACTAACTGTTCCATACCTGCCGATCTCGAACCCTTAACCAGCACCACTGCTTCGCGGCATGACTCACTTAACAAATAATCTGCTAGCAATTCTTGACTGGCGAAAACGTCTGCACGTTTCGGGGAATCGCCAACCACCTGCATAAACCCATCAACGTAGCTTGAGGCATACATACCCCAAGCCAATAAGCAGTCGATGCCTTGGTCAGCTGCATACTCGCCAACCCCATGATGCAATTCCGCTGCATCAGGGCCTAGCTCAGCCATATCGCCGAGTACTAAAAAAATCGGCTTTAGATGAGCATGCCCGCTGCTTTGCTTATTACCGACCACAGTATCAATAGCCGCGCGCATAGCCGCTGGATTCGCGTTATACGAGTCATCAATTAACGTCAGTGCATTGCGTGCGCCGCGCCGTTGGAGCCTGCCAGATTCGGCATTGAGCTTACCGAGACCGGCCACTATGGCCTGATCAGAAATATGCAAGGCCTTGGCCACGGCGATACTGCCCAATGCATTAGCAACGTTATGCTTACCCAAAAGTTGTAGCGAGACTTCAATCGACCAGCCCGGGCTTATGGCATCTCCGGAAGCGGTGAAACGCACGCCTGAAAGGTCAGCCTCTACATTGCTGGCAACAATATCGGCTGCCAAATCACTCAGCGAAAATGACAACATAGATGGAGCATCAGTCCGAGCATGCACGCGGGCTTGCCAATCGCTGGCAAAAGGCTCATCAAGATTGATCACCGCAACACCCGTAGCAGGCAGTGAGTCGTATATTTCACCCTTTGTTTGCGCGGTGATTTGCAAACTCCCAAATCGGCCCAAATGAGCTTCCGAAATGTTGGTGACCACGCCAATATCAGGCCTGGCAATACGGGTCAGATAAGCAATATCACCCGCCTTAGCTGCGCCCATTTCAATCACCGCATACTGCTGCGTCTCATCAAGCTCGAGTAATGTGAGCGGCACACCCAGCTCGTTATTAAGATTGCCTTGGGTTGCCGACACATTTGCAACTTCTGCCAAAATACTCCTGAGCATATTTTTGCACGTGGTTTTTCCTGCACTACCGGTAATTGCAACCACCGCGCCTTTAAATAAACTGCGGTTATAGCTGGCTATATCACCCAGCGCGACAGCTGCGTCAGCAACCACGATTTGCGGTATGTCGATTGCTTGTAGCGTTTCAACAACTGCGCCAACAGCACCAGCATTTTTAGCCTCACTCAGAAACTCATGCCCATCAACATGCTCGCCACGCAACGCCACAAACAAACCGCCAGGGATAATTGCTCTTGTATCAATACCAACCGAGCTAACGAGCCCATCCGCCCCATGTAAAAATGCATTACTAGCAGTGGCAATATCAAGCAAAGAAGTATTCGGCATCATGCTGCACACCTTCGAGATAATTCGCGCTCAGCAACTTCATAATCGCTGAAATAAATGCGCTCACTACCTACCAGCTGATAATCTTCATGCCCCTTACCCGCAATTAACACAACATCACCGCAGGCGGCCTGTTCAATGGCACAAGTAATTGCGCTGTTGCGATCAAGCTCAACTTGAATATTTTGCAGCTCTCGTATGCCAGCCTGAATATCAGTAACAATATTCTGAGGCAACTCATTGCGCGGGTTGTCATTGGTCAGGATCACGCGGTCAGCATACTGCTCGGCAATTTCCCCCATCAGCGCACGCTTACCATTATCACGCTCGCCACCAGCGCCAAAAATCAACCAAAGATTACCAACAGCATGAGGCCGCAAGGCCTGTAGTGCGGCGGACAAAGCATCAGGAGTATGCGCATAATCAACAACAACGGTAATGTCGGCACCACTATTCGAGGGAGCAGCTGATTGCTGTGTATCTGCATTTACTGCGGTTACGTGGGTAGGAGGCTCAACGATTTGCATACGCCCCGGGACAGGGTCGAGCTGTTTTATAGCTTCAAGCACGGCTTTAAAATCACAACCCTCAGCGACTATAGCGGACAGTACCAGCAAGATATTGTTGAGGTTGAATTCGCCGATCAAGCATGTCTGTATTAACCCATGACCCCAAGGCGTATACACATCGGCCTGAGTTCCAGACATAGAGCAGCGAATATTTTTGACATAGACATCGGCCACGTTATTTCGTGTAGAGCAGCTAATAATTTGTAAGTTTTTATCGAGCGACTGAATCAATTCTCTACCGGTAGCGTCATCTACATTGATAACTGCGCACACCAAACCTTGGGTATCAAACAAAATACGCTTAGCCGCAGCATATGAATGCATATCACCGTGGAAATCGAGATGATCTCGCGACAAGTTGGTGAAAATAGCGGCTTTGAAATTAACCGCTGCAACGCGCGACTGACTCAAAGCATGCGAAGAAACCTCCATTGCCACAGCCGAACAATTGCGCTGCTTTAAACTGCTTAAACAGCTCTGTACAAATATCGCATCGGGCGTGGTAAAACCTGTTAATTCAAGGTCGACTTGCCGAGCCTCTACCACTCCGCAACCCAGAGTACCAATTAAGCCAGCCCGAACATTGAAGTGAGCCAACAAACCCGCCAGCAACCAGGCGCAGGTGGTTTTGCCATTGGTGCCCGTTACGCCGATAACACTTAAATCTGCTGATGGGTGATGAAAAAAAGTATCGGCCAAAGCACTTAGTTTGTGGCGCAGATCAGTCAACTCAATAACAGGCACTTGGTCACGCCAATGGATAAATTGCCGACCCTCCAATTGGGCCACAGATTCCATTGAATTTTGGCGTGTCTCGGTCTCAATTATTACGGCAACCGCCCCTTTGGCAATGGCCTGTTCAACAAACTGACGGCCATCACTAGACAGCCCACCGAATGCAACAAATAAATCACCAGGTTGCACACGACGACTATCGTCACATAACCCATTGATCTCCAGGTCAGCACAATTTTCCATTTCTAGGCAGCGCTGCGGCGCAAGATCTACAAGCAACTGCGAGAGTGTCATCACGAATGGCAACTTATGCATCGTGTCCAACCCTCAATGAACCACGGTGGGCCGGCAGGGACTTCGAGAAATTCAAACCGCCAAGAGGAGCAAAGGCCGGGGCTTCTGATGCAAAGCGCACATCCAACTGCTCCGGCCGATCAGGCGCAATATTTAATAAGCGCACTGCCGAACGCACCACGCGAGAAAAAATGGGGGCCGCCACCTTACCACCATGATATTCGCCACGCTTCGGATCATCGATTGTCACAACAACGACCAATTTTGGATCTGAAGCCGGAACCATGCCAGCAAAAGTTGCGCGGTAATTATTTTCTTCATAGCCGGAACTACCCACTCGATGAGCTGTTCCAGTTTTTCCTGCAATGCTGTAACCCGCCAGCTGAGCCTTAGTGCCAGTGCCGCTATCGACTACGCCGACCATCATGTCTCGTAGCTGCCGAGCAATAACCGGGGACATCACTTGCTCAGCAGCGCTATCACTGATGCGAGCCATACTTTTATCGTGCTTGAGCAAGCTAACCGGACGCTTTATGCCATCAGCTGCAATCACAGAATAGGCGCGCGCTAACTGCATGGCATTGACCGACATACCAAGTCCGTAAGAGAGTGACGCGCGATCCAGATCCGACCAGTCTTTTTTGTGTGGGAGAAGCCCAACCTGCTCACCAGGAAAACCTGTGGCGCAGTATTCGCCAAACCCCACACGCGAAAACATACCATGCAGCTGCTCTGCCTCCATACCCAGTGAAATTTTTGTGGTACCCACCTGACTAGATTTACTCAAAACACTGGCAACATCTAACTTGCCGTAATCCTTGGGATCCTTAATGACTTTGCCCGGCAACCGAATCATGCCAGGAGAAGTATCAATAATGGTCGAAGCGTTAATGCTGCCCTCCTCTAAGGCGGCCGCTAAAGTAAAAGGCTTGACCGTCGATCCAGGCTCAAACAAATCAATTAAGGCGCGGTTACGAGTATTAGCTGGAACAAGCTGACTGCGATCATTAACGTTATATGACGGCTGGTTAACCAGCGCCAAAACTTCGCCACTAGCCACATCAAGAACCACCATAGAACCTGAGCGCGCATCATTGTCGGCAACGGCAGCTTTAAGTTCACGGTAGGCCATATACTGTAAATTCATATCGATCGAAAGCTGCAACTGGCCACCACCAGTTGCCGCACGCTTCATACTAATATCTTTAATAGGCTCGCCATTACCGTTGCGCATAACCTGCCGCTCTCCTGGCTGGCCGCTGAGCAAATCATCAAAAGCAAGTTCGATGCCTTCCTGACCTCGATCTTCTACATCGGTAAATCCAACGATGTGCGATGCAAACTCTGCTGCCGGGTAGTAACGCTTGTACTCAGTTTCGGCATGCACCCCTTTAATTTTTAGTGCCAGCACTCGCTCAGCAAGGGCCGGATCTATTTGCCGACGCAAAAAAACATACCGCCCACTAGACTGAAGTCGCGCCTTAATTTTTGACGCCGACATATCAAGAAAACCACTCAAAGCACGGATATCACTGGCTTTATTCTCAAAGACCTTAGGATTAATCCAAATTGATTGCACAGGCGTGCTATAGGCTAACAATGCACCGTTGCGATCAATAATTTCGCCGCGCCCTGCCGGTATCAACTCATTACGCAATACCCGCAAGTCGCCCTGCTGCTTCAAAAAAAGATGTCCCTTTTCGTCAGCACTAAATTGCAAAAAAAACAATCTAAAAATTAACGCCAGTAGCGCGACCAATAGCAGCGACCACAATAAAAAAACGCGCCATTGCGATAAAAGCTCTCGACTCACTGAATTCCCCTTTTGGCCTGTCGAGCATTCATGCGATTAGTTTGAACAGGCTGGGGTGCAACCGCCATGCTTGAGTCAGGACTTACAAAAGGCGACGGAGAAACGATAACCACCTGAGAAGCATTAGGCACATGCATACCCAACTGGTTTTCTGCATAGGATTCTATAACTGCAGGCGATGTCCAAGCGCTTTGCTCAAGCAACAACTTGCCCTGAGTAATCTCTAACTCTGTGTGCAGGCTAATGGCGTGCTTCAAAGCGATAAATGACTGCCTGTTTAGATGGCTGCTATAGGCAACTGCCAACGCAGACATCACCACCAGTACAATTAAAAATATCATTGTAGGCAACCATCGCTTTGTTGAAGTGCGATCTTTCACTCGACGCTTATCTCTTGAATCATAATATTTTGATGGACCCCATACTTAAACGACTACTAGAACACCTGATCGTCAAGCCACACCCAACCACTTTTCTATAATTATTTTCTTCTAACCACTTGTTAAATCTTTTCAGCTACTCGCAAAATTGCACTGCGCGCCCGGGGATTAATAGCAATTTCATCATCCGATGCCCGCTGCGCCCGCTCGACAATCCTCAATTTTTTATTCAACTCCGTATCGCGAATCGGTAGCGACGACGGCAAATCATCACCTCGGGCTAAATTTCGCATATAGCGCTTTATCAACCGGTCCTCAAGCGAGTGAAAACTAATAATTGCCAGCCTTCCGCCACTTTCTAACAAATCAATACAGCCATCCAAAAAACCTGCTAGCTGCTCAAGCTCACCGTTGACATGAATACGTATAGCCTGAAACGATCGAGTCGCCTTGTGCTTGCCTTGATGTTTAGCGGGCACGGCACCTTCAATAATGTCAACTAACTGCTTAGTGGTTTCTATAGGCTGTTGCTCTCGCTTCTCCACTATTGCCTGAGCAATACGCCAAGCAAACTTCTCTTCACCATACTCACGCAACACTTTTGCAATAGGATCCGCTTCTGCCACAGCCAGCCATTGCGCCGCAGACTGACCTCGAGTCGGATCCATTCTCATATCAAGAGGCCCATCCCCCATGAAACTAAATCCGCGCGACGCGTCATCCAATTGCGGCGAGGACATCCCCAAGTCGAGCAAAATTCCACTCACCTTTCCACGCTGATCATGCTGCGAAACCAAACTGGCAAGATCTGCAAATGCGCCATGCTCGATGTCGATCTGCGGGTACTGCTGCTGCAACCTTAGCGCAGCCTCTATTGCTAACGGATCGCGGTCGATGGCTAACAGATGCCCGCCAGCACCCAATTTTTTTAGCAGTAACTCGCTGTGCCCGCCACGACCGAATGTCCCATCAACGTAGTAACCATCGCTTCTAGCCAACCAACCGGCCACAGTCTCTTCGGGCATTACCGGCAGATGCTCAGCTTTCATGGCGGCTGCACACGCAAATCAAGCGCGATGAATCTAACTCAGATATAGCCAATGTCACCCACGATTTTTTCAACCAACGCCGCATCTTCAATTTCATCAAAACTGGCCGCCTGCTCTACCAGCCAGTCGTCTTCACGCCATAGCTCCAACTTCTTGCCCAAGCCAAGCAAGACCGCCTTTTTCTCTAAATTGATATGTGTGCGCAATTCTGCAGGAAGCAGTAGCCGCCCATTGGCGTCCATGTCGACATCACTTGCATGGCTGAGCAACAGTCGAAGAATCCTTGCCGACTTACCGGCATTCAACAGCTGCGATTGGATTCGCTCTTCGATGCCCACCCAAACATTACTTGGGTATAAAACCAGACACTTAGGCTGATTCAAATCAATATTGGCCACCATCCGGCCCGTCGATTGCTCCAACAAAAGCTCACGATAACGGGTAGGAATCGCTATACGAAACTTGGCATCCATGTTGATATGACTGACGCCTCTAAACATCGCAGCGCCCACGTGCTATAAACAACGGCGCCAGCGCGAGCCGATCTCCACCAAATGCGCGTACAAAAAATGTACTGGAGCGCACTCGGCGAAGTAATTTCAACGATTTCGGCAATTTATTTAGCACAAAAGATCCAATTAACGGGATATTTTCCCACTTAGCGTCACATAACTACACTTGGCGCCACTATACGGCCACAGCACTGCGCTTGCAAGCACGCTAACTCACAATTTTCACAAGTAAATCAGCAACTTAGCTCGCATTTTTCAAAGAAAAAAAGGATTTTTTCGCTAGTTTACATAGAGGTAACGATTCAACTTAAAGTAAACTATCAAGAATGTTGCGGTTTATATTTTTATTTGCTTAAAAATTGGCTTTTTATAGCGTATTGCTCGAGTAATTAGCCCGGACATACCTATCGACACGTATGCACACCAACACTGAGCCACCGAATAACGACCAAGCGGCGCCCATTTTCATGTCTAGCACTCCAACCAACCAGACCATACGACATCCATATCAAGCGTATCTTCAAGGGCTGCTCGCAACAGACGATGCCACGCCTCTCTTAATTTTGATGCCCACCGTATCGGCCCCACACAACGCCGCCGAGGCGCGCAAAGACTTACTCGAGCCAGTGCTGGCACACCTGCCGGCAGAAGCCATTGACTATAGAGAATTTTCGAAGGAAAGGAGCCTCACCAAACTGCGCAGCCATTACAAACTGTGCATGATATTCTCTGACCTAACAGATTTTAATAGTGACGATTCGGTCGAGATATTAGCCCGAATAAAAAACCAATACTGTAGCCACGTCAAGGTGTTTTTGTCTTTTTCTAAGGACGATAGCGCAGCTCTAGCGAATGCTAAAAAAACACTGCACAGCCTAGGCTTTCGCTTTACAGCGCCGCTGCAATTTAATCAAAAGCAGTACGATTGCTATAGCTATGAAATCACCAACTACAATAAAAAACGCGACTGGAACTCGCCGGAATACTGGGCCAACCCGCAAAACTTTGATCGCTTTCGGTGGTGAATGCGCCGATCGAAAATGCCGGGCTGAACAACCACCGCGCACCACAAGATGACGCAAGCAATCATTAAGCCACAACACATCTGCAGAGCAACGCAACACCGCAAAGAAAGATTCTGGAGCATTGATTGAGAGCAACACTCGCCTAACAAAAAAATGGGGATGAATTGAAGTCTGGCCTAGACAATGAAACCGCTAATGCGCCTTAGACCTAAGCGCGCATTTCTGAGGGAGGCCATACATCTGAGCGGAAATCGCCCGAAAACGCCTCCCACCGGTCGCCTAACTCTTTGAGCTGAGATAAGTAATCCTTGCGCTGAAGACCGCAATCACGCTCAAGTTCTAATAACGTCAATGTCTCCCAGACGGTATTGTCATCCCCGGCCCAATTAAAAATCCTCACCACTTGCGACAGCGTCTCGTGATCAAAATCATCTGAGCCGTGATACATATACACGTACTGCCTAAGGTAGGCAGATGGCGCAGCGCAACCACAATAAGCTAACCCCGAATCTACCTGTAAACAGATATCGGGATTAAGCTGAGGCAGCATCACATCGCCCCACTCACGACTGACGTGCTCAACAAGAAACTCGGGGAACAACTCTCCGTCGAGAGACTGTCGCAGTACTTTGTGATCGCCACTCAAATGATTATTTTGCATGAAGTCAGTAAGAACTTTATTTAATAGATGGTGCAATGAAAGCCAAGGGCTTTTAGATCCAGATGATCGCTGCTTGCTCTCATCTTCGTGCCTGACTGAACAGACCTACTCGATATCGCGCGAACATCATAACCTGTTGAGATTTATAAAAAAACGTCTTTTTTTTGCATTTGCACACAAGCCGGATCATTTTGACCCAGCTGCCCGCGATGATGTTGCTTCGCAAGACGCGATAGCGAACGCAGCCATATTCGAAATGATTTCACCAGAATGATGGCCGCAGCCATCCCCAAGCAAAAAATACATCTATACTAAATTCTTGACCAGTTTAATAGCAGCTGACACGGATTTTATGGGCCAAAAATCAAAAACAAAAAATCGTGAAATACTAATAGCTTCCCGCGCTATCTTGATTAGCTTTTGCGAAACCCAGGGTAAATCATTCATCTCGACCGCTTCTGAATATTTGCTTGAAAAATCCGAACGAACCAAAATTGATTCCGATAGCCAACAACTTTCCGAGGCGCGACACACGCTCGAAAATCCCAAGGGCCTTTTGCTGAAAAAGCTTGACCATGAAATAAAAGCTCGCTTCAAAGTCACTTTCCCAACCAGTCAGAGCAACCCCAAGCCCCTCTGCAGCACGAATATAAGCGATGACTTGCGTTTAATTGACGAATTTCAAATGGAAATCATGGTGGCCGTTAATGGCATGGCGCATCGCGCGTCGAGCGACTGCGCAAGCCAGCTATTAGGACTCACTAAGCGCATAAGCACTGTGAATCGAGGAGTCGATGCCGGTGAAAACTCCCCCTATGCACCGAGTGTTTTTTGTGGCGGCTTTGTCAAATTCCTTGAAAGCCAGACCTCCGACCAAACAATAAAACTGTTACTACTTAAACTCTTTGAACGTTTTTTTATGGCCAATTTGGGCGATCTCTATGATGAGCTTAATCAATTTTTCATCTCCGCCAATGTACTCCCTAAGTTAAGTTATAAGAATCACAGCCCCACCAAACCTCTCCTGACATCATCAGATCTACGCCAGAGTGACTTGTATAAATCGATTGAAGCGGCCATCGGCAACAACGTTATACCCATCGACCCAAGCAAGCCCACCCTGACAATCGACCAAGTGCTTGCTGAACTCAATGCCCTACAGCAACATCAAAACACATTGAGCGGTGCCACCTTAACCACGCCAGCCGTGGCGGCATTGCCAAACACCAATAGCCTACCTCTGCAGCAAATCATTGATGCAGTTGCAACATTATTCGATATGGTCAATACGGAAGAGCGGATCGCCAGCCCAATCAAAACTCTGCTGAGCCATCTGGAGACCCCTTACGCTAAAATTGCAATTCAAGATCCGAATTTTCTAAAAAACCCACATCACGAAGCGCGCAAATTATTCAACTCACTGATTGACGCCAGTGGGCAATGGACTGATAAAAAAACTGATTTTTCAAACGATATCGTCCAGCGAATAAGTGTAATCGTAGAACGAATCACCAGAGAGTGTAACGGAGACCCATCCGATGACCTTACTTTGTTTGACGAGCTTTTAAAAGACTTTAGCGTTTATTTAGAAGCCCTTGAACGAAAGGCAAATCTTACCGAGCAACGAAGTGTACAAGCCGCCGAGGGCAGAGAAAAACTCAAAGAAAATCAGCTTTTTGTAAAGCAGGTGGTCGATAGAAAAACTCAATTTGAATTTTTACCCAGTCCAATCACCAAATTAATTCGAGACGACTGGTCATCCTATATGACCTATATCCTGCTTCGTTATGGCGAGCAAAGCGCCGAATGGGACCAAGCCGGTGCCACGGTTGATACCCTCCTTTGGTATATCGAACCCAAAACTGACGACACAGAAGCTAAACTAGCCGGAGAAATTCGTACGCCTTTACGTGAAATACTTCAGCACGGCATGAAAAGCATCGGTCTTGATGCAGTAGAAATCAAAGGCAAACTCGCCGCACTCGATTTATGTCAGAGTTTAGCAACAGAAAACTCAATGGCCTGGCGAGAAAAACGGCATGCAGATGAAAGCAATATCATCAACAACAAAAACCCACTCGATAATGCAGGCAACGCCATTAACGAACGCTCTTATCAATTGCTCAACAAGCCTGAAGAAAAAATTAAAAGTCGTATAAAAATACAGAGCGAAACACCGCTAAAGGAGGCTTCCGCACGAACTGAGCTATCAAGTGAACACTCGGAAAACCTCATATCAATCAACTTACAAAAAGATTTACAGCAAGCGCCGGAAATCGAAATTGAAAAAGTTTTGTCGATGCGATTTGGTACTTGGCTCAGCTGGAGCGACGACGAAGCAGAGCCACAAGAACTAAAACTCACCTGGTACAACGCTCGCACTCAGAACTGCATGCTTTCAGACCATCATGGTAAAGAAGTTGCAGTGGTGGCAGCTAATGTTATTGCCCTAGGGATGATGAGTGGCGCTATTTATGCAATAGATGAGCAGCAAAAGAAACCACTATTCGAGCGAATGCTAGAGAAAATTAGCGGGCAACTAAAGCAATCTGAGAGCAAATCAGCCGCGAACCAACACGGCATTCATCATTAGCACCTTGCCAAAGATATTATTGAGAGGAGTATGGTATGAGAAGTAAAGCCGCATCAAAAATATTAGTCGAACCTCGATCTATTGAACGACATGAACTGGGCATGCCCATTTTAATTATTGATACGCTATCGGGTGAAAATATTGGCTCGCTGGTCAATATAACTGTCAATGGAATACTCGCTATTTGCAGCCAGCCAATGGACGTCAACCGCGTGTATGAAGTTGAGCTGCAGCTTCCCAGTAAGATAGATGGACAAGACTCCATTGCGGTGACAATAGACTGCTTATGGGTCAATCAAGGGCAGTCACAAGAACTCAATTGGGCCGGCTGCGCCATCATTGATGCCGGGCCTTTAGCAACCAAAGGTATAGAAAGCCTCATCAAAGCCTACAGCATCGGCAGCTAGAGCTGGCGCGGGCACTGAAACTCCACTGACAAGAAACGCTTGAGCATCGGGAGCAGAACAAAGGCTTTTTTAACAATAATTGCATTATTGACCATCTATCTATCAACAAGGCAAATGGCGAGCGGTATAATTGGGCTATTATCAATTATTTTTTTCGGCCCAACATCTGTATTAATAGGAGCTTCTTTTGTCGTCTGCCCCATTTAAACTCGACGCTAACGCATCGTCTGAGTCCCTTAACAGTGCTTATGAGCAGCTACATGCTCAGCATCAAAAGTTCATTGCTGACGGATTGAGCCTCGACCTTACGCGCGGCAAACCCTCTACCAAACAGCTTGATCTTTCGAATGCGCTTCTAGCCAGCACCCCTGAAGACTTTCTCGACTCTACCATTGATTTGCGTAATTACGGTGTGCTTGATGGCTTACCTAAAGCCAAGCAGCTATTTGGCACGCTGCTCGGTGTTGACGAAGAAACTGCCGAACAGCGGGTCTTTGTAGGAGGCAATAGTAGCCTTAGCCTCATGCACTACACGCTTTGGTTCGCCCATCACCTCGGCCTGCACGCAAAGCAGCAAGCATGGCGCAAAGAGGGCGACGAATCGGGTGAACATATCAAAATGCTCTGCCCATGCCCCGGATATGATCGGCATTTTAGTGTGTGCGAACAGTTAGGGGTCGAAATGATCCCAGTGCCCCTCACCGGCGCAGGCCCAGACATGGATATTGTCGAAGCCCTTATCAAAGCCGACCCCAACATTAAAGGCATTTGGTGCGTGCCAAGATTCTCCAATCCAACCGGCGAAGTGTATAGTGCCGCAACGGTCGCCAGGCTCGCCGAGCTGCCGAAGCACGCGAGCAAGAATTTTTATGTACTTTGGGATAACGCTTACTCGTTACATGCCTTCACAGATCAAGCACCATCACTTGCGAGTATCGAACATGCGGCAGAAGCAGCCGGCACACTAGATCAAATCATACAATTTGGTTCGACGTCGAAAATGACATTTGCTGGTGCTGGCATTGGCTATATGGCCTCTAGCGAACAAACCATTGCTGCATTTCGCAAACACTTCGCAATGGCATCAATCGGCTCAGACAAACTCAATCAACAGCGGCATATTAATTTCTTAAGTGATTTAGCAAGCACCAAGGACCATATGGCCTTGCATGCTGAAATCATGGCTCCAAAATTTGAGGCCGTAGCAAAAGCGCTTCATGATCACTTTGATGATAGTGATCTGGGTGTATGGAGCAATCCTCAAGGGGGCTATTTCGTGTCGTTCGACACCCGACCCGGCCTTGCCAAAAAAGTGGTTGCGCTGGCAGCTGAAGCGGGCGTAAAACTAACTCCAGCGGGAGCCACCTTCCCTAACGGTAACGACCCGGAAGATAAAAACATTCGGCTAGCGCCCAGCTTTCCTGAAATTGGAGAAGTGAACAAGGCAATGCAAGTGTTTGTTAATTGCGTCAAGTTGGCCAGCGTTGAACAGGCCATGCAACAATAGCAGGCGCTATAGGCCTTCTGTGCGACTTCGATTGGTAAGCACGACCAATACAGGCGGCTCGTTTTCGACGCCGCCGGTATTACATTAACTACCTACCAAAGTACCACGCAACGAGTTGGGGAGTGCATCTACAATCGTCACGTCGGCAAAGCCGCCAATGAAACTAGTGCTCGCCCTAAAATTGACGACTCGATTGTTTTCAGTGCGCCCTTGTAACTCTGCCGGATCTTTTTTCGAGACACCACCAACCAATACCCGTTGCTGCGTACCCACCATGTCGCGGCTAAACTTCTGCGCTTGCTGATTAATGCGACTCTGCAATAACGCCAACCGTTGCTTTTTTACCTCCAGCGGCGTTGTATCTGGCAAGTCAGCCGCCGGTGTACCAGGGCGCGCACTATAAATAAAGCTAAACGACATGTCGTAGTTAACCGCGGCAATCAAATCCATCGTGGCTGCAAAATCCTCATCTGTCTCACCAGGAAAACCTACAATAAAATCTGAAGACAAAGACATTTCAGGGCGAATGGCGCGCAGCCTACGAATTTTTGACTTGTATTCAAGGGCCGTATGATTGCGCTTCATCGCAGCTAAGACTCTGTCCGAGCCGCTTTGCACCGGCAAATGCAGATGATCGACCAACTCTGGAATTTCAGCGTAAACATCTATCAACGCGTCTGAAAATTCTAACGGATGTGATGTGGTGTAGCGAATACGGTCGACTCCGTCGATCGCTGCTACGTAAATCAACAACTCAGAGAAATCAATTTGCTCCCCCAAATGGTTAAGCCCGCGATAACCGTTGACATTCTGCCCAAGTAGATTGATTTCTCGAACACCTTTCTCAGCAAGCCCAGCTATTTCAGCTAGCACATCATCAAAAGGCCGACTCACTTCTTCACCGCGCGTGTAAGGTACTACGCAAAATGTGCAGTACTTACTGCAGCCTTCCATAACGGAAACAAACGCTGACGGGCCGTCGACACTAGGCGCGGGCAAACGGTCAAATTTTTCTATCTCGGGGAAGGACACATCGACAATGACAGGCCCCTGAGGCTTTTTCACATCAATCATTTCCGGCAAACGATGCAGTGTCTGTGGGCCAAAAATAATATCAACAAACGGCGCTCTGTGAGCGATGGCCTCGCCCTCTTGGCTCGCCACGCACCCCCCCACGCCAATAATCAGGTCGGGGTTGCGCTCTTTCAGTAAGCGCCAACGACCCAGCTGATGAAAGACCTTTTCTTGCGCCTTTTCACGTATCGAGCAGGTATTCAATAGCAATATATCGGCTTCCTCGGCATCATTAGTAGAAACCAAGTCGTGGCTTTCGCGCAGCAAATCGGCCATTCGAGCCGAGTCATATTCGTTCATTTGGCAGCCATGCGTTTGAATAAACAGCTTTTTGGCAGGATGTTTCGCAGTCATAGGTCTTAACAGTCGGTAGGAGGAATGAGTGAATCGATAATACAGACGTCGCTGTTAGCTGTTGGCTAACAAAAACAGCTCAAGTATACCAATATTGGCCATGCGCTGCCGACCTGACCCTAGTAAGCATGGTATTATGCGTGAAGAAATGGTCTACTCGGCCACATGTAGTAATGAGCGACTTTTCAGGAGTATCTTTTCGCCCATGCCCGATCCGGTTTATAAGGTTATTTTTCAGAACCAAAACGAAATATACGAAGTGTATGCTCGACAGGTATACCAAAGTGATATGTATGGATTCATCGAAATCGAAGAATTCGTATTTGGTGAACGATCGCAAATGATTGTTGATCCGAGCGAAGAAAAGCTCAAAACAGAATTTGCCTCTGTATCACGCAGCTATATACCTCTGCACTCACTCATCAGGATAGACGAGGTGGAAAAAGAAGGTGTTGCTAAAATTTGTGACGGCAAAGGCGAAAATGTTACCCGCCTCAATCTGCCTCGCAGAGCCCGCCCACAGGGCATGGTCGACCCCGACTAAAAGAGAGCACCGCAAAAAAGCCAGCTGAAGCGCAGTGACGCCAAAATAAGCGGTTCAGAGCTCAACACAACAGATTGCACCACTTTGGTGCGATTTGTCAGGCCTATGCAGACCCCCTGTTTGTTCGTTATGCTTGAGTTGTTTTGAATAACCCAATGTTTTTTTATAATGATATTTTACCAACGCTTTGCGCGGACCACTGATTATGCCTCCTAAGATTTTTCTAAGCTTGCCACAGAGCAAGCAGCCGAGTTGCTTAATTAGTAATGATCACTGTGCACCCCCGATTCTCCAGGCTGTCGCTGTCTCATCTTGAACACCAGTTTCCCCTCAACCCAGCTCGTCCTCGAGCCCAATGACTCGCAAAGGCTTGCCAAGTTATGCGGAAAATTCGATGAGCATCTGCGCCACATTGAAAGTCGGCTTGGCGTCCGCATTCGAAACCGCGGCAATCGCTTTCAATTAAATGGCAGCAATGAAGCTTCATCCACAGCGTCAACACTCATTCTTACACTTTATAACGAAACTGCGCGTAATGACCTAACGCCAGAATCTATTCATTTACATCTCCAACAGGCAGGCTTACAACAACTTATGAGCAAAGAAAAACTCGACCTTACCGCCGCCGAAGTCAATCAGCCTGAATCCAACCATGGCATACAAACCCGCAAAAAATTTATTCGTCCACGTGGCTCAAACCAAATTAATTATATCGATGCCATTCGCGCTAATGACATCAATTTTGGCGTAGGGCCTGCCGGCACGGGAAAAACTTGGCTAGCCGTAGCTGCGGCCGTAGAAGCGCTCGAGGCACATCGGGTAGAGCGCATCTTACTGGTTCGCCCCGCTGTCGAAGCCGGCGAAAAACTAGGTTTTCTGCCTGGCGACTTAACGCAGAAAATCGATCCTTATTTACGGCCGCTATACGATGCACTCTACGAAATGATGGGCGTAGATCAAGTCAGTAAGAAAATGGAAAAAAATATCATTGAAGTGGCGCCTCTTGCCTTTATGCGTGGGCGAACCCTAAACAACAGCTTTATTATTTTAGACGAGAGCCAAAACACCACTCGTGAGCAAATGAAAATGTTTTTAACCCGTATTGGCTTTGGCTCAACCGCTGTAATAACCGGCGACGACACACAAATTGATCTACCCAGCCGACAACAATCGGGCTTACTCCATGTTAAAAAGGTGTTGCAAAATATACCCGGAATCACCTTCACACAATTCAACTCTAAAGACGTTGTACGCCACCCGTTAGTACAACGTATTGTTGAGGCCTATGCCGACCATGAAGAGACTGACAGCACGCACTCCAGTCATATTAAAAACACCAACCGAAATTAAACACACTTGCAAAACGCACACTACGCCACACTATGCTAAAAGTTGATATAGACACACAAATGCCCCTGCCTAGCTTGCTTGCTGGCACGCAACTTGTCGATTGGGCACAGCTGGCATACGTTAATGCAGATAACAAGGCCAGCACCAATGCTGAGGTCGCCATTGCTGTTGTCGACGAAGAAGCCATGCGCAAACTCAACAAAACATATCGCAATGTTGATAAGTCAACTAACGTACTGGCATTTCCTGCGCAAATGGATCCTATAGACGGTATCGTCCACCTCGGCGATATTGTTATGTGCACCCCAATCATTGAAGCAGAAGCGCTAGACCAAGGTAAAAAATCAGCGGCACATTGGGCCCACATGGTGATCCATGGCATGCTGCACTTACAAGGCTACGACCATGAGCACAGCCTTGATGCCAACAAGATGGAATCACTTGAAATTGAGCTGCTAGCAAAAATTGCCTTGCCCAACCCCTACGAATAACCACTTACTAACGGAAATCAACTTACCAAAAACCCTATGAATAATTCCTCACAATCTGCCAAAAATGACGAAGGCCCCTCCGGCGCCTGGAAACGATTTAAAAACTTGTTTCGCACAGCTCCACAAACCACTGAAGACATGGTGGCAATTGTTGGTGCCGCTACAGAAAACGAAGTAATTGACGACGATGCCAAACGAATTATCGAGGGAGCACTTGAAGTCTCAGAAAAACAAGCGCGCGACATCATGGTGCCAAGAACCCAGATGGTCGTTTTAAAAGCTGCCGATTCATTCGCCGACAACCTAGAAAAAATTATTGCCACAGGCCATTCCCGCTATCCAGTTATCGGCGAGACCAAAGATGATGTACTGGGTCTTCTACTCACTAAAGATTTACTTGGGTTAATCACTGACACAGGAGCCTCTACCGAGATATCTGCAGAAGCTGCGCTGATTTCGCAAGAAGAAAACCATAATGACATTCTCAACTTACTAAGACCGCAGGTATTTGTGCCCGAAAGTAAGCGCCTAAATGTTTTGTTACGGCAATTCCGCGAGGATCGTAATCATATGGCATTAGTGATTGACGAGTACGGTTCGTTGGCAGGTCTAGTAACCATTGAAGATGTGCTTGAAGAAATAGTTGGCGAAATTGAAGATGAACACGATAACGAAGTGAACAAAAATATACGTCAAGTTTCGGGCACGCATTATATTGTAAGTGCACTCACACCCATCGAAGAATTCAATGCGTTTTTTAAGGCTGAAATTGAAGACATTGAATTTGATACGATTGGCGGGGTTGTGACGAACAACTTTGGCCACCTACCAAAAAGAAATGAATACATCAGTATTGATTCATTTACTTTCCATGTGATGCAAGCCGACAGCCGCCGGGTAAGGCTACTGAGAATGACAATAGCCGGTGAAGAAAAAAATAAACACACGCAATAGCAATAGGCTCACGGAGCCTGCATTTGGTTACTTTTCTTGGGATTGAATAACCCTATAACCCGTCAATCTTATAGCCGTACTTTCCAACTATGAATCTACGCGACGCAGTGCTTGCCATTTTGGGTGGCCTATCTCTGACGCTATCTATGGCGCCATTCAACCTCTGGCCCTTGGCATTAGTGGCCGCCGCAATACTTTTTCACTTACTCAATAATAAAAAACCATTAGATGCATTTTATCGTGCATTGTTGTTTAGCTTTAGTTTGTTTATTAGCGGCGCCTCATGGGTATTCGTTAGCATTCACGAATTTGGCTATATGCCCATCCCATTGGCGTGCCTTCTAACATTTATTTTTTGCCTGTCATTGGCGCTGATCAATGCAGCTTCTTGGTTTACTTTTTCTTTTTTTTGCAATATCCACACAAGCCACAGCTCTAGCCGCAGTCAATCTATTCTCATGTTTGCGGCTACCGGCGTGTTCACCGAGTGGTTGCGCACTTGGCTGTTTTCAGGTTTTCCGTGGTTATTTGCCGGCTACAGCCAAACGGAATGGGTACTGGGAAGCTGGGCGCCGCTCATCGGTGTGTATGGTATTAGCTTTATTATCTATGCTAGTGGTGCCGGCGTTTATGTGCTTGGGCGGTCCCTTCAGCCTAACTCAAAGACAGATCGGAGCCTCACAATCAAAGCAGTATTATCTGCAACTTTACTGTGTTGGCTACTCGCTCCTCTCATCGATACCATAGAGTGGTCGCAAAAAACGGGCGCGGCGCGTTCGGTTAGTCTGATCCAAGCGAATATTTCTCAGCATGAAAAATGGCAACCTGAACAGCTCGCCTCTAGCTTGCAACTCTATGCTGACATGAGTCGCGGTGAGTGGGAATCGAACGAACTGGTTATTTGGCCTGAGGCCGCAATCGCCAATGACTACACCTCGAGCAAATCTTTTATCAACCGCATGGGCGAAATGGCAAGTACTAGCAACAGCGCCCTTCTTACCGGTGTGCCCTATCGATTTTACGACACTAAGGACAAACGTTGGCGGGTTCATAATAGTGTGGCGGGCACCGGACACGCTGAAGGGCTTTATCACAAACGCCAGCTAGTACCATTTGGCGAGTTCATCCCTTTCGAAAATATCGTTGGGCGGTTAATGAAAGTTTTTAACCTACCCATGACAAGCATGCAACCAGGGCCAACTCATCAAGCGGCTATCAAAATACACGACTGGCAAGCTCGACCATTGATCTGCTATGAAATAGTTTATCCGGCACTTACCGCCAAGACAGCTCAACTTAGCGATGTATTGATAACAGTCAGTAATGACGCTTGGTTCGGGGCATCCTTTGGCCCTGTGCAGCATCTGCAGATGGCTCAAATGCGCGCGCGCGAGAACGGACGCTATGTCTTGCGCAGCACTGGTAGCGGGATTTCAGCTGTTATCAACACAAAAGGCGTTATTACGGCGCGTACTGCACAGTTTGAACGAGAAACATTGCGCGGTTCTTTTTACTTATATCAAGGACTGACACCATGGGGACACAGTGGCTATTGGCTAATCCCGACATTAAATATCGGGATTATTATTGCTTTGTATAGCTATGGCTATAGCCGAAAAATGTAACTCGCCTGCCACGCCACAACCGCTTATTCGGCCTCCTTCTTCGATGGTTCATGCAGGGTTGAAGCATGCTGTGATGAAGCGTCATCTAGAAAAAACCCCAGTGCATTATCCATAACGGCACTGTCACAAAAGCGCATAGTGTTGCCAGGCCCAGAGTAGTCGCGACAAATCTTGGCACCAATCCCGCTCCAATTAATAATATGGCCGGAGTCACCATTGGTGGCATAGCGCTTTGTATCAATGTCGCGTTAAATACCTGAGGATTACTAGTAAAAAACATGCCCACTGCAATGACTATCAGCGGCGTCACCAATAATTTCCCTGCTATAACGGTGAAAACAGGCCACTTATAGGCAGGCTCAACTTGAATACTAAATTGCAATCCCACCATCAACATGGCCAACGGTAAAATCGTATTACCCAACAAAGACAGCAACGGAAGCAAGCCCGCCAGAGCTTCGGTGGACGGCAGCAATAGGGCCAACAAGAGACTAATAAACGGCGGGAAACGAACTACCTTCCAAAGTATGCTCTTCACACTCGGCCGTTTTCCATCGCCTGAATACACAGCGACTGCCGCTGTCGCCACAACCGACAATATAATAAAGCTACCTAATTGATCGTAGATAATCGCCGCCGGCACCGCGCCAGCACCGAGCAATAGCTTGACTAGCGGCACACCAAAAAAAGCTGTGTTACCCAGACCAATCATCAACGTGACAGCAATTTTAATTTCTACACACCAATGCAGGCGAGATGCCAGCGGGTAAATCACGAGAAATGAAAGTGCAATCAGTAGCCACGGAGTCAGCAACGGTAAGAGCAACTTAGTACTAAATTGCATATCAGGCAAGGTACTAAAAATAACGGCTGGTAGTGCAAGCCAAATAATATAGGTATTGATGGCTCTGAGCGGACGATCGGTCGAGGCTAAAAATTTTTTTAGTAAAATGCCTGCTAGCAAGCTTCCCAACGCTAAACCGTACGTCATCATTTGCAAAACCTATGGGCCATCTATTATTCAGAACTATCAGTATGAGGCAGCATTTAAACGACTAAAAAATTCCGAGCGCTTTGCGGTGCAAGACTGATCGAACAGAATCTAGCTATGATCTTCATTACTCCAAATACGCTGCTCTTCATTAACGTGGAGGTAACCTAATCGCCGGCTTAGCATTTGGATAAAATGTTCAACTAATGCCGGTTTACTTGGCACAGTAATAAGCTGTTCTCGGATCTGGGTTACTTTCATTTGAGCGTAGCCACAAGGATTGATACCGAAAAAAGGGGCTGGGTCAAAATCATAATTAAGACATAAACCGTGGTAACTACAGCCGCGGCTAATACGAAGTCCGAGGGCTGCAATCTTTTCTCCCTCAACATAAACACCCGGAGCATTACGATCCCCCACTGCATGGACACCATAATGAGCAAGCGTTTCTATAACACTCTCTTCCAAAATCTCTACCAAACGCCGAACGCCTATATCTAAACGGTGCAGATCGGCTAGCAAATAAAACATCAGCTGACCGGGGCCATGGAACGTCACCTGCCCACCTCGATCAACCTTCACTACAGGTATATTATCGCTATTGAGAATGTGCGCTCGATCAGCAGCCTGACCCAAGGTATATACCGCTGAGTGCTCAAGGATCCACAGCTCGTCGGCTGTATCAGTTGTTCTTACACGAGTGAAGGCTCGCATAGCATCGAGCACCGGCTGATAGTCTAGCGGCGGCTCGGCGAGGAAACTTTTAACTTGCAATGCAGGCAGTTGCGCAGTCACGATTGGTCACACAATTGATTGATGAAAAATTAGGGCTACATTTAATAATTTTTCTAAAGCACCATTTTAACCTGCTCAACCTTCAGCAAAGCCCTGTGCAATGTATCCAGTTGCTGCTCACCCGTTGCGGTTATGGTGACCGTAATTGAGCGAAAGCTGCCTTTATTACTGTCACGGCGGCTAATTGTACTGCTATCGAAATGACTCACATGCTGGGCAACCACCTCAAGCACGCGCACTTCAAAGTCAACCGAAGCGCTTCCCAAAATTTTAATGGGATATTGGCAAGGAAAAATGATTTTGGCTGCGTCTTGGTCCGGCGCCAGCGTTTTATCTGAAATGAATTTTGACATAGTGGTTGCCACGTATCATAAGGATGAGCGCAAAAGCTTGATTAGGCTGTAAAACCCAGTATACCGCGTACAAATAAAATGAGCTGATCCCATATTCGCACAAAAAATCCTGCCGGCTCTACCGCAACACCCGCCACTAGGTCACGCTGCGCAAGTAGCTCACCGTTAAGCGAAAGATTCAACTGCCCATATACTTTGCCTGCAAGAACAGGAGCAATAATTTCACGATCAACTTCAATATTAGCCTGCAACGAATCTTGCTGATCACGAGGGATTGTCACGCTCAAATCCTCTGCCAAAACTAAAGCTACCTGCTTTTCCTGCCCCGCCCAAACCTTCGCCACATTTAAAGGTTCATCGGCCTTATATAAAGTCTGTGTCTTGTAATATCGAAATCCATACGCAAGTAATTTTTTAGTTTCCTGCTCTCTAGCACGCAAACTCTTAGCGCCCAAGACAACAGAAATTAATCGCATATCATTACGCTTAGAAGATGCTACTAAGCAATAACCAGCCTCCTCGGTATGACCTGTTTTCATGCCATCTACATTTTGGTCAGTCCACAATAAACCGTTTCGATTAGGCTGTGTTATGTTGTTATAGGTAAATTCCTTCTCGGCATAGAGACCATAGTGATTAGGAAAATTACGCACTAATGCGCTCGCTAAAATAGACAAATCTCTTGCAGTAGTGACATGCCCTTCAGCCGGCAAGCCAGTTGCGTTTTTAAATTGCGTATACGACATACCTAACAATTTTGCCTGCTGCGTCATCAAAGAAGCAAATGCAGCCTCATCTCCAGCAATGTATTCAGCCAACGCAACACTTGCATCATTGCCCGACTGGATGATCACACCGCGCAATAAATCCTCGAGTAAGACTTCAGTGCCCTCTCGTATGAACATACGCGAGCCCTTCGTCTTCCAGGCCTTAACGCTTACGGGAACTTTGTCGTCGGCACGAATACTTCCCTTGGTAAGCTCACTAGAAACAATATAGCCGGTCATGATTTTTGTGAGGCTAGCTGGTGGTAATTGCTGGTCGGCATTATGTTCAACAATGACCTTGCCCGTGTGCGCATCTAATAGCAAATAGCTACTTGCAGCTAACTGCGGTGGCGACGGCATAAGCATAGCGCTACCCGACCCAGCCACTTGGCCAAAAGCTTGCACACAAAATAAATAGATGACAATGCCGGCCAAAGCGCGTGTCGAGAGGCGATTCATTAAAGACAAAACAACGTTTTTCATTATATTTTTCTACACATCGATAACTAATAAAAAAGACTAAGACAAATCCATTCACCCACTTGCGAAAATACACATCACCGAGGACTTACCTAACAAAAAATCGGTACACAACTAAGAAGCTGAAAACGGTATAAATGGGCATAGCGAAAGTGCGTTCGTCATTGAACAGCCTACAGCGATGGTCGATGCGCTCGCTCAAAAAGCGAAAAAAGCATCGACATGCCGCAGCCAAACAATAAAATGTTAGGGTTTTAGATCCCCTAATCAACAGCTATTCACCGACTATTCAACAGCTACTCAACAACAGGATACATACTATCAAAAGAATCCAGCAACGGGTGTGCTTTTAATCGTTCGACCTCTGAACGACTCGCAACAGGGCCTATACGTACCCGGTACAACGCTTTATTGGCGCTGGGGTGAATAACAACATTGTGAGCTTCCGACGGCGCGCCGCCATAGCTTATTTTTTCAAGTAGCTTATTCTGCAGACCCTGTGCTGCGCTTAAACTCTCGTATGAAGCAATTTGTAAATAGTGATTCTGGACGCTCGCTACTGGGGCAGAAGAATCCGCCGCCTTGTTACGCTCCGCTGGCGGTGCAGGTGCATTGAATTCGGCTTGAGCCGCATCAGCTTGCGCCACTTGTGCAGCCTGAGCCTGCTTTGCAGGCCGCTGACGAGACTTCTTCGCCTTGGCCCATTGTTTGGGATCAATCACCTCTATTTCTACTCTGGCAGTGCCTTTCTTCAGCATATCGATTTTGGTTGCCGCGGCATAAGATAAATCAATAATGCGCCCACCGTGAAATGGACCTCTGTCATTAACTCGAACGATAGTGCTTTTGCCATTTTCTAAATTGGTGACTTTGACATACGAAGGCAGGGGTAAATGCTTGTGCGCCGCAGTCATTTGGTACATATCATAGCGCTCTCCATTCGCGGTATCGCGACCATGAAACTTTTTCCCGTACCACGAGGCATCGCCACGTTCTTTAAATCCTTTAGCACTATCGAGTACGCGATAAGATTTACCAAACACGGTGTAAACGCTGGCATTACCGCCACGACTCTTTGGCTCGACGCGAGGCTCGGCATCTTTAATTTTGCTTGCCTTCATCACGACATTAGGCGCGCTATCTTGAGTAACTGTAGAACTTCTCAAGCCGCCAAAAAATCCGCAGGCAGGAAGCGTTACAACCATAATGCACACTACTAATTTCGAGAGATAATCTCCCGAATTGACGCCTACCAGATAGGAAAGAAAATCCTTCATAATTGTCTATTCAATCTCATGCAAATAGTAAAACGGGCTTTCAATGAACACTGCTACCTAATAATAGTAAATATACTGCGTCTAACATCACTGCCGGCCACGAAAACCTTTCATCCTGCCAAGGGCCCACCTGGTTGAATCTCATCCCAGCCAGCACACCCTCCGTAGTATTAAAATTGCCTATGAACGGGCATTCTGCGCAGCAGCAGAACGCAGAATCTCCTCACTGAGTAAATACACCGCCAAGGCATATTTTGAGCGCGGATTATAACGGCTAATAACATAAAAATTATTAAAGCCAAGCCAAAACTCGTCGCCATCGGCATCATTAAAGCGCACCACACGAGCCATGGTCGCACCCTCTACAGCGCGCTGACTGTGATAACCGCGACTACTTAATTCATCTAATGTAAAGTTAGGTCGCAAACCTCGGCCAATAACAACCGAATCGAAGCCTTCATTAACCGCCGCTCGAGCAGCGACTAATTCCCCCGACTGCCAACCATGGTGAGTTAAATAGTTAGCCACACTATGGATGGCATCGGTCGGATGATGAAGATCTGCCACACCGTTTTCATCCCCATCAATCGCCAACTTTCGGTAGTTGCTCGGCATAAATTGACTCATACCCATCGCCCCTGCATAAGAACCCAATTGCTGGTCTGCTTGCCAGCCCTGCTCTTTGCACAAAACAATATATTCAACTAATTCACTACTAAAAAATTTAGTTCGCCGCGGATGCTCAAACGCCAAAGTGGCCAACGCGTTTAAAACATTTGCCTTACCCGTATAACCGCCATAATTAGTTTCGACACCTACAATAGCGGCAATGACTTGCGGAGGTACGCCATACTCTTGCTCAACTTGCTGCAATATTTGCGCGTACTCCCGCAAAAAATCAACGCCTCCGTCAATACGCACCGGCGTTAAAAAACTAGATCGATAGGCTGCCCAGGTTTTAGTTTTTTCCGCTGCGTTTGCCATACTATCTAAAATACGCTGTTCAGTAGAGGCATTGGCCAAGATTTGCATCACCTCGTCGCGCGACATCCCATGGTCTTCAACTAACGTCGCAATTACAGGGGCGGCGGCTGGATGCTGGCTATAATCAGCCTGAGCCGAGGCAATGAATCCTGTACCTAGAAGACCCACCAATAGAGTGCATCGCGCCATCATAAAGGCATAACTAGTAGCGTCGTACAGCTTGCAACGCAATGAGTGTCTGTCGACTACTCGACTGCGGTTTGTTGAGGTCATTGTATTTACGCGCTTGCTCAAAAACATTTTCACCGCCCTATCAGCTCAATACCTATTATTGATTCGTTCAAAGTTAGTCTTACTCACTACCATCAAAGATCTGCCTGCCAGCTTAGCTTAATCGTCGACTGATGACGATCAATGGCCCTATCAATCGGTTTCACTTTGTATGGACATTAATATGCCAAAGCCTGCCAACAATGTGACCATCGCTGTACCGCCATAACTCACTAACGGCAGAGGCACACCAACAACAGGCAGCATCCCTGAGACCATTGCTAAATTCACCATAACATAGACAAAAAATGTGAAGGTAATACTCCCCGCCACCAATTTCCCAAACACTTCTTTAGCTGAGATGCTGATATATGCGCCGCGCATTACCACTAAAATATATAGCATCAACAGCGTTAAAACCCCCAACAAACCAAACTCTTCTGCCAATACTGCAATAATGAAATCGGTATGGCTTTCAGGTAAAAATTCTAACTGTGATTGGGTTCCGTTTAACCAACCCTTGCCCGCCCAACCTCCCGAACCGATCGCTGTTTTAGACTGGATAATGTTCCAACCCGCCCCTAGCCTATCGCTCTCAGGATTAAATAGCGTCAAAATTCGCTGGCGCTGATAGCCTTGCAGCGCAAAATGCCACAGTGGCCAAGCGGAGGCAACAACACCAAGCACTGCGCCAAAGACATAACGCCATTGCAACCCAGCCAGCCATATCACCAATAAACCCGATGTGGCCACTAGCAACGATGTACCTAAATCAGGCTGTATGACTATGAGACCACAGGGCAAGAGAATAATTGTGAAACTAGCCAGCAAATAGTTAAATTTTGGAGGTAACAAGGTCCCCGACAAATAGGCTGCCACCGTCAAAGGCACCGCCAACTTCATCAACTCCGATGGCTGGAAACGAGGCAACCCCGGTAAATCTAGCCACCTAGTTGCACCGTTTATATCGACGCCCCATAGCGGCACAGCTGCCAATAACAAGACGCCCACCAAGTAGGCTAGGGGCGCGAGCGCTTTAATGGTTTTAACGCGGAACTGGGCAGCAATCAACATGCAAGCAAAGGCCACCAACAAGGCCATAAACTGCCTGCCTAGACGGTCGGCATCTTGCCCACTTGCACTATAAAGCACGACCAAGCCATAACTCGAAATCATTATGAGCAGTAATAATAAAGGCCAATCTATTCGGAATTTCTTCCAGGTATTGGGCCGCATACGCAAGGCACCGGACCCACCGGGTAAGCTTCGAAAAAATTCAGAAGGCATTATTCACCCATTCGACTGAATCATTCATAGACACATCACCCAAGCCCGGCAGCTGGCTGTTTGATGCATACACGGGTAATTCTCGACCCGCCGGCTTCACTTTATTATCGTTACTGGTGTCGTTCAACATAAGCCAATCAAACACTTTCCTGGCAATAGGCGCGGCGGTGGCGCTGCCACTGCCGCCATTTTCTATAATAACCGCAACGGCGAATTTTGGCCTCTCAAAGGGTGCGAAGCCCACAAAGAGGGCATGGTCGCGCTGACGTTCAGCGATAGCGTCGGCATCATACTCTTCACCTTGAGCAATACCAATAACCTGCGCAGTGCCGGTCTTGCCTGCCATTTTATACTTGATATTACGTCCTATAGCTTGAGCCGTACCCTTACGGCCATGCACAACAGATTTCATTGCATCATGAATTTCGTCCCAAAAATAATCGCTCACACCAATATCATCTAACTGATTTTCTGAGCCGTAAGAAGATACGTTATTCTCAGATGCGTTAATCAATGCGTTTATATTTTCTTTCTGGCCGACCTCTTCCTTATTGCTTTTTGGCGGAGTCTTATCCGACAAAATAAAACGCGGCTCAATACGCTCTCCGCGGGTAGCCAATGCCGCCGTCGACACTGCAAGCTGCAATGGCGTCACCAACATATAGCCCTGACCGATACCTATATTAAGCGTTTCGCCAGGAAACCAAGGTTTATTTCGACTTGCACGCTTCCATGCGCGAGATGGCAACAAGCCAGAGCGTTCATTAAACGAATCAATACCCGTTTTTTCACCTAGCCCAAATTGCTTAGTAAACGCATGGATACGATCGATGCCGAGCCTATAAGAAATATCATAAAAAAAGGTATCGCAACTCTGCTCAATAGCTTGAAATAAATCCACCTTATCGCCATGACCCTCGCGCTTCCAATCACGATGATAGCGCTCGTCATTAGGCAGCTGATACCAACCAGGATCATTAATTGTCGAAGACGATGTAATCAGGCCATGATACAGCGCAGCCAAACCGATAATGGGCTTAATAGTTGACCCTGGCGGATATTGCCCTTGCAACGAACGATTGAATAGAGGGAGGTCAATAGAATCGCGCAACTTACCGTAAGACTCGTTGCTAATGCCATTAACAAACAAATTAGAATCGAAGCTCGGCGCACTGACCATCGCCAACACATCACCTGTATGTACGTCCAAAACCACCACCGACCCACGGCGTCCTTTCAACAGCCCAACAACAGTTTGTTGTAATTCGGCATCAACAGATAATTGAAGATCGCCACCGGGTAAAGGATCCACTTGTTGCAAAACCCGCAACACACGGCCATGCGCATTAGATTCAACATACTGCGAACCCACTACGCCATGTAAAATTTCTTCGTAATAATTTTCCAGTCCTATTTTTCCAATATGGTCGGTTGCTGCATAGTTAATACGCCGCTGCTCGTCAGAAAATATTTTTTCCTGCTCACTTTTATTAATTCGGCCAACATAACCAATCACATGAGAAAAATCCTCACCACGCGGATAGTGCCGGACCAACTGCGCTTTTATTTCAACGCCATCTAATCGATAACGATTAACAGCAAAACGGCTGATCTCATCGTCATTGAGTCGAAATTTAAGTGGCACCGCCTGATAAGGGGTGCGGCGATTAAGACGTTGCCTGAATTTCTCAACACTGCGCGTATCAATATCAAATAGTTGCTGTAAGTCAATCAACAACTCATCTAGGTTAGCAACACGCTCAAGCGTGACCGCAAGACTGTAGCTAGGTTGATTTTCAGCAAGGAGTACGCCTTTACGATCGTAAATAAGACCTCGCCTAGGCTCAAGCGGCAAGGTGTGTATACGATTGCGGTCCGATGCGGTGGCAAACTTTTCATATTGGAAAACCTGCAGGTTGACGTATCGCCACGCAAGTAAAGCGGCAAGAAAAAAGAACAACACCAATGAGGCGATCATACGCTGCTGAAAGACGCGCTGCTCTAATGCGCTATCTCTTAACTGATTTTTTTCAAACACAGGGCATGACCCCACTGATTTGCAGAGATGGTGGCAACAAGTAACAAGCACCGTATGCGCCATTGAACTTGCAAATTAACAACACGCTATTGCTTTTAGTCATCGTCTAATCACGATGATAAGGATGGCCAGCTAGAACACTCCAAGCTCGATAAATTTGCTCTGCTAAGATAACGCGCACTAATGGATGTGGGAATGTCAGGAGCGATAACGAACAGCGCCAATCTGGCCAATCTTTTAGGCCATTATTTTGAACAGAAAAATCCAACCCATCAGGACCGCCAATCAAAAAGCTGATATTCCTAGATTCATCGCGCAGCCTTTCGATACGCCCCGCAAATTTTCGTGTGCTAATGGCTTGACCGTCTTCTGTAAGCGCAACAATAAAATCGTTTTCGGGAACCATTTGCAGTAAACGTTGTGTTTCACGCATGCGCGTTTTTTCGGCTGACTGATTCTTACTACGTTTTTCCAACGCAATTTCCTGAACATTAATCTGATAGTCACTGGGTAAACGCTGAAAATAATCATCACAGCAGTCGTATACCCACGCAGGCATTTTTTTTCCTACAGCAAGGATTGATATTTTCATAACTATATTACGAAGCCGATCTATTCTTGCTCGGGATTGGAGTCGGGCTTGAGCGTCCACAGACTTTCCAAATCATAAAACTCACGCGTAGTCGGTAGCATAACGTGAACGATGACATCGCCAAAATCAACCAAAACCCACTCAGCAATATCATCTCCTTCCATACCGATACTAAGCCAATCCTGTTGCTTGGCTTCAAATGCCACATTTTCAGCCAATGCCTTAACATGCCTATTAGATGTGCCAGTGGCAATAATCATAGTATCTGCCACGGTGCTAATATCTCCGACATGCAGCACCATGATGTCTTTAGCTTTTAAATCCTCTAAAGCACTTACAACAATATTACTGTGCTCGTCTGTCGTTTGATTATCCACGTTAATTTACTTGCCTCTATTAATTTCAAAAATCATGTTTGCTACTCACAAGACACACAATTTTTAGTGATATAAATCATGCGCCACAATATATTCCCACACATCAGCTGGCAAACTCTGCTGCCATAAGTGGCAAGCATTTAGAGCCTCTGTACTGCTCGTAACATCATTGCGCTGAACTAACTCTCGCCTCAACTGCGTTGAAGATATAGGGTACTCGCCCAAGCTGACACTTGCTAACTGCCCGTAGGGCCGATCGATTTGTGCAACGCTTGTGCCTAACAATGCCTTAACTTCAGGGGCAATCAACTCATTAGCAGAAATACCGGCGCGCCTCATCACCACCAAATTCACAACGCCCAGCAATTCCTCCCAGCGCTGCCATAAATGCAATTGGCCCAGAACGTCAGAACCGACTATAAAACAAATGGCAGCCTCATCGCCCAACTCACTACGTAGTTCACAACAGGTATCAATGGTGTATGAAGCACCCTCTCGCCGCAATTCACGGTCATCCACGATGAGCTGAGGGTAAGATCGCACTGCAAGGTCTAACATTGCTTTGCGATGCGCCGCCAACGCCAGGGGCGCCTGCTTTAATGCATGCTGACCTACCGGCAACAGCTTAACGTGCTCAAAATCAAAGCGCTTTGCAAGTTCCAAAACAGACGCTATATGCCCGCAATGCACAGGATCAAAGCTGCCGCCCAATACACCGATACGCTTATTCAAGTCAGCACTCTAGGCGCCCAACCAATGTGAGCACCCCGCTTGCGACCGATTACCACCCACCCTTCGCATCATCGTTTATTCTCGCACCTGGCCTTCGCCTAGAACAATATACTTTTGCGAGGTAAGCCCCTCCAAGCCAACAGGCCCTCTGGCGTGGATCTTATCGGTTGAAATGCCAATTTCAGCACCTAACCCGTACTCAAATCCATCGGCAAACCGCGTAGAGGTATTGATCATAACCGAGCTAGAATCGACCTCTCGCAAAAAACGCATAGCGTTTGAGTGATTGTTCGTGACGATAGCCTCTGTGTGCTGCGAGCTATATTTATTAATATGTGCAATAGCCTCATCGATACCTTGGGTAACTTTAATCGCTAAAACTGGTGCTAAGTACTCCTCATACCAATCACTCTCAAGGGCGAGCTTCTTATTGCACGGACTGACGGCTCGCTCGAGTATATCGAAGCCCTCTTTGCACAATCGCAATTCAACACCATGTTTTTCGTACTGTGTAGCCAGCAGTGGCAGCAACTCAGCGGCTCGACTTGCCGCAATCAATAACGTTTCGGTTGTGTTGCAGGTGCCATACCGCTGGGTTTTTGCATTAACAGCAATATTAATAGCCATATCACTTTGGGCATCATCATCAATATAAACATGGCAATTGCCATCCAGATGCTTAATCACGGCAACACGCGCTTCTTTAGTGATGCGCTCAATCAAGCCTTTACCGCCGCGCGGCACAATAACATCAACATATTCTGGCATGGTGATTAGTTCGCCAACGGCGGCGCGATCGGTAGTACTCAGCACTTGGATAGCAGTTTCTGGCAGCCCTGCATCGACCAAACCTCCCTGCACGCAAGCCACTATGGCCTGATTAGAATGCGCAGCCTCTGAACCACCGCGCAAAATGCAGGCATTACCGGATTTAAGACAAAGGCTCGCAGCATCTACCGTCACGTTAGGCCGCGACTCATAAATAATGCCAACCACACCCAGCGGCACACGCATTTTACCCACCTGAATACCTGATGGCTGCGCGTTGAGATCGGTGATGGCGCCCACTGGGTCAGCCAGCGCTGCAACCTGCTGCAGACCCACCAGCATTGCATCAATACCGGCACTATTGAGCTCAAGGCGATCGAGTAAAGCTGCATCGAGGCCTTTGTTGCTGGCCTCATGTAAATCTTTTGCGTTGGCATCGAGCAAACTCTGGCGGGCGCCATCTAAACGTTGCACCATAGCCTGCAAAGCCATATTTTTTTTGTTGGTGCTCGCCGACGCGGTCAGCGCGCTGGCAGCGCGAGCCTGCGACCCAACAGTGAGCATATATTGACGAATATCCACGAGTGCCTACCTACAAAACCAAAGTAGACTTATTCTCGCATAGTAATGATGTTTGGCAAGCAGGGCTTTAGGGAATTGTTCTAACGCAGCACTGCCAGGCCAGATTTGCGAATGAAACAAACGCCAACGAAGCGGCTAAATTGCTTTAATCGCGTCTAAGATACGCCCAGCGGCCTTGCCATCGCCGTAGGGGTTATGGGCTTTCGACATTTGCTCATAGACACCCTGATCCAGCATGACCTGCTCGACATTCGCCACAATTTTGGCAGCATCGGTTCCGACTAAACGGACCGTGCCGGCATCCACGGCTTCAGGTCGCTCGGTTACATCGCGCATCACTAACACAGGCTTGCCCAGAGACGGAGCCTCCTCTTGGATCCCTCCCGAGTCAGTTAATATCAATGAAGATCGATTCATTAGCCAAGCAAACGGCAGATAATCTTGTGGATCAATAAGCGCCACGTTCTCAACATCAGACAAAATTTCATAAACGGGCTTCTGTACGTTAGGGTTGAGATGCACCGGGTAGATAAACTCCCAGTTTGGATGAGCAACTGCGAGCTTTTTGATCGCGCTACATAAATCTATAAAGCCCTGACCAAAATTCTCGCGCCTATGACCAGTAATCAAAATCAGTTGTCGCGACGCATCGGCAAGGCGCTCGTATAGCACTTCGCCAATCGCATCCTGCCAAACCTGCGCCGGATATTCTGGCAGTCGCTCACTAACCCACAACAAAGAATCGATAACCGTATTACCCGTAACCGTAATGGACTCGTCGGCCAAGCCTTCATCAAGTAAATTTTGGCGCGACAAAGTCGTTGGCGCAAAGTGCAGACTCGCCAAGCGACCCACCAAACTTCGGTTCGCCTCCTCAGGAAAAGGAGCCAACATATTACCTGTACGCAAACCCGCTTCGACATGCCCAACCGGAATCTGCTGATAGAATGCAGCCAAACTAACCGCGAAACACGTTGTGGTATCACCGTGCACAAGAACAAGATCGGGCTTACACTCCGCAAGAACATCACGCATTCCAACCAAAATACGCGCCGTCAGGTCATACAAATCCTGATCGGCACGCATAATGTCGAGATCGTAATCCGGTTCAATGGAAAACAAATTGAGTACCTGATCGAGCATTTGGCGGTGCTGCGCCGTGACACAAACGCGCGCGTCGATCTGCTCATCTGCAGCAAGCGCTAATACAACAGGCGCCATCTTTATGGCCTCAGGCCGAGTACCAAAAACACTAAGAACCGTACGCATCAAAAATCCCTAAAAAACCCCGAAAAACCCCAACAAACTAACCATTAACCCAGCATCAACCCAGCAACTATCCAGCAACTACAGCTGCTGTAACGTAGCTTGAGCTTCCTCAAGGCCAGGGTAACGAATATCTGGCGTTTGCGTGGCAAGCTCCAAATGCGTTTTAGCCTTCTCTAAATCACCTGACTTGTAATAGGCCATGCCTAAATGGTATTGCAATAACGTCGACGTGCCGACCTTATCGACTGCAGCTAACGAATAGGTAATAGCTTGCTCATAGTCACCATTCATATACATCACCCAACCCACCGTATCGAGGAAGGCTGGATTGTCGCTATCTTGCAAATCGGCTGCCAAGGCGCGCGCCTTCACCAAGTTTTCAGGGGAACTTAAATTTTCAGCATAAATCATGGCTAAATTATTTTTTGCCGCTAATGCATCTTCATCATCTGCGACGAGTCCCTCGTACATGTCTCGAGCCTGCTCGTATTTTCCTGTACTGTAATAAACGCCGGCCAACTCAAACCTCAAGGGCTTCGAATCGGTG
>Ga0206129_10000829_pt1 | contig 45346 bp, 44 predicted proteins | sample Helgoland_Spring_8_FD_148616 | JGI IMG/M metagenome (GOLD analysis project Ga0206129, IMG submission 148616) | Pelagic subsurface seawater microbial communities from Kabeltonne, Helgoland, North Sea - Helgoland_Spring_Bloom_20160502_2 | ecosystem: Environmental > Aquatic > Marine > Epipelagic ...
AAAAAAAAAAAAAAAAATTTCAGATAATAGGTATGCGAGAAAGTTAGTCCATGGGATAGTATTAGACATGGGTAATAGGGAAAGATGTTATTACCTGTACAAGGGTTTTCCAACCAATAGCATGAGCGCTGTGACCTGTCTTACCTGATACTAAATAGTATATGCGCTATCGCCTGTATGCAAAAATGAATACACACACCATAATCGTTATTCCATGTACTAAAAATGAATACACACAGCATGGAGGTCGTACAGGTGTCTATCAGGACCTGTTATTCCTATGTATAAAAAAGCGACGTAGCCCTTGATATGTCTATATATACAGGCAGCCATCACTATCTAAAAAAATAATACATCGAAATAGCGGGGCTAATTGTAAACACCTGTAGTTGGTACGGGACACAGCAGTGTAGTGCTATTTCTATATACACTACAGGTACACAGCGTTATACCTACTAAGCCCATGCTAGAGCAAAATTCCTATCAAACGCACTTTCTCTGTACAAAAAACAATAGTCTAAAACTCCATTATAGAGACCCGCTAGATACTGTGAGAGGTAAAAAAACGCTTGTAGTCTACCCCTATGTGGTGTTGTAATTGTATTTTCGTAATACTATTCCATGTAGTGCAGTATGCAATAGGGAGGAAAAATGGGGGTCGAAATGAGACCATGTGACATTCGTAAGAATGAATCCCTATGAAGGAGTACGTAAACTATAGTATTCTTATTCTTATATTTTCGTAACAAATCGTAAACTGGTAACATTTTCGGTCGAAAAGCCTATCAATTGTACTACTACATGTACATCTGTTTTCGTATGTATGACGCATTTTAATACGTATATATTCTACCCAATATATTTTGAAATGGAGAGTCTCATTGCGCAACAACGAATTTTTATTGACGACGTAAGGCAGGAAAACTTAAGGCTAAAAATGAGAGTAAAGGAATTGGAACGTAAGTTAAGTGATATAAAGAAAATCGTCAGTACGCCGTCAACGTTAATATCGTATTAATACCTATATAAGTCTATCGTTTATTTATTATATGTGGCTCCTCGTAGGTTTTGAAGACAACGAAGACAACGCAGTCTCTTCGTTTAAGTTAAAACAACCGTGTCTCACTCTAAACCTCCAAAATTCCGACATAATTGGCGACGCGTTTGACGTTCCGACGTGGAAGGGTATTTACGACAAGTATGGTGCGGAAAGTTTTGATGCAATCATGACCGACGGCGGGTTGTACAACATGAGACGCGTGGACGCAATCATATGCATAAAGCAGGGATTACTTAAACCAGACGGATGTATTTACAATTATACCTCTATCATAGGCGAAAAGGTAGAGGATCCTATCGGTCGTGGATTCAAGTTCTACAAGATTCCAAAGAGGAACTACACGGTGGAGGGGCACGACGCGGCATGGAACAGTCTTACTCCTACGTCGTGGTCTCAGTATTTACGGAAACGTGTTAAGTTGATAGTATGACCCACTCCAATGGGTTCTTTGAGGTACAGTCAACTACGCACAGTCTCACATGTTCCGGTCGTATAACATCGTAGACGTCGGCGAACTTTATTATGAAATGGTCCACGTCGGACGGAGTAAACGGTCGTGTACGGTATGCAAGTGAGATATGTATATGTTCTACGGGACACCCGTCCACCAGCAAGGGCTGCTCCATAGCGGCAAAGTTGCGCGTTTTGTCGTAGGTGGCTTTTGGTAGACCATGGAATCTAAATGTGGGTGTCGCGTTGTTTTTGTAGGCATCGTAATAGTCGTAAGCTTCCACAAGTGACATGGAATGCTTTACTGTAATGTGTGGGGCATGGATGTGATTTCGTAAATCATGGTTGTCTAGTAAATACCATACACAAAATCTAAACATATATAACATTCAGATGTATTTAAATATTTAATTTTCTCAGTATATGTCTTATACAAAGATGGAAGAGTGCTACGTTTGTTACGAACCATGTAGCACCCCAGCACAGTGCAAATGCAAAACACTGTATGTACACAGTAGTTGTATTACAATCATGAAATTGTATGGCAAGAAGGAGTGTGGTATATGCAAAGAACCCTATGGTGGTACAGAATACGTGACCGAGGAAGACCTTGGATCTCGTTTGTCTTCTCCTCCGCGCTACTGTTTCTTAATCCCAACGCCGCTCCGGTGTGGAAATTACCTGGTAGATTCTAGCGATATTGTCATGGATCCGCTACGGTTCGTGGTGCTTGCAATCGTTTTTGTTCTTATTCGTAGAGCTATATTGAACGATTGGATGGAGGCAAATTATTCGTCAGATATTCTTTGTGCGATCATTGCCCTCCTTGTGCTATCGTGTATTTGTAGTGCATGTCGGCGTAAAGTAATGATGACAACGCGTATAGTAGATCAACCACCACATCATGAACCAATGGAGGTGTAAACATGTACGTTATTAAGTCACATACGACCAATACTATAGCCAATGGGTTTGTCAGCCATGGCACACATAGGACAGCAATGGTCAGCAGTGGGTAGGAAACGTGTAGTAACCGTTGACCCATCAGCATGGTTTCGTTGCTTGCCGCATTGTACATAACTCTTTCCTCATCTGTCAAGGAGCGCGGCTGCTGCCTTTTACGACGTATTTCACGGTAGTTGCTAATACCCGTCTGTGTCCGTCTGCTTTTTTCTGTCGTCTCCAATAGGTACAGTCGATTGGTATAAAAGCAATTCTCGTGGAAGCGATTGTCCTTGTCCTCTTCGAAGACATTTAGATGCAAGTGAGCGATGCGAAAGGACGGCATTTTATCTTCGATTGTTTCTTCAATCTTTGCAAGACGCTGCTCACTAAATTTTATGATAAACCATAAATCTTTGTACAAATAAACATAGGCTAGAATCGCGGTGGTCACATAGATGCCGCCTGTGCCGCCTGTGCCGCCTGTGTCGCCGCCGGTGCCGCCTGTGTCGCCGCCGGTGCCTGAACTAATACATGTGTGGAAGTAAACAATCCAGAATTTCCACGGGACGCCGGAGCGCTCCAGTACAAAATATATATACTTGTGATGGACCCTAGGGAACAACATGACAAGGTAATAGACCATCATAAAGGGAAAGAACGAAAAGTAAAAGCCTTTGACGTACGGTACATGTCCGGTGAGCATCAAAAAGCATATCGTAGAATAGTACAAAAAAAGTAGTATATTCTTTGTAAATATAAACATTTTAGTTCGTCTAGATAATACTTATATAGTATTTAAGCCATTAATCTATTATACAAATGAGCCCACAGAGCGTACGGAGTATCCTAATTCTAGGCGACTCTGGAGTAGGCAAGAGTACGTTTATAAATGCTCTAAAGGGACGTCAATTCACAGAGAGCTACGTGTCTACAATAGGTAAAGATTTATTTACATATACCTATGGTGACACTACGCTTCATTTACATGACATGCCCGGGCAATCTCGTTGGTCCAATATATGCCACGAATACTACCAGTACGCCCAAGGCGCCATAATAATGTACGACATGAGCGATTCAAACGAAACCGTAGAGAGGTGGAAGAAAGAATTGTCCGAGTACGATATACCGATTCTAGTGGTGGGAAACAAGTGCGACACCGAAATGTATATACCGAATGGAGCCGACATTTACATATCTTGCAAAACGGGGGAAAACGTGGATCGGGTTATACCAGCGATTGAACCGCTTTTAAAACCTATAGTTTTACCTGAAACATGGCTCCCAGACTCTCTATGGACGTGGCTTGCGTCCCAGACGCCCTGTTGTCTACAATAGCCAAGAAATCATCGCACCCACCGACGTATCTCCACTTCGTATCGTAGACAAATATCTGAGGTACCGTAAGGTAATTTTTCATTGCGAACGCCTGCAATAGATGTGTGTCTACTTTCCCCTCGATTGGCTGAAACGACACCGGGTCAATGGGAACCCGGTTCACCATGTCGATGCACCGTACATTGTTGGATTGTTTCACGGCAGCGGCAGCAGCGCGTTTGCTGTATCTACAGTAATTTTTCACGTACATAAATATGCAATGCATGGGCGCGTCCGGGGTCTCTTTTTCGTTTGAGTTTAATACAGCGCGACGTAATTTTAACATTTTCTATCAACCTCATTTAAGAATTTATACTATAAAATAATGAAACGATTAATATAAATGTTTCCACTATGGGCACACGCTTACTCGAATTACATGTCCAGCAACAAGCCTAAAAAGTTTAAATTGGCTAAAATCGCGACCAAAAACGTGTTCAATTTCGAGAACGATATTGCAAGGGGATTCACGCGTGCTCAATTGGCGGATCGATTAAAGGCGCGCACAGACCTCGACAAGTATGACGTTACCATTCAGAGAAACGGTGTGGAATTAGGACGCATCGTAAAGGGTGAGTATATTCTAGGCGAGAGCACTGACAAAGACACGTGGTTCACAACCGTGTTTGGATATGACCAAATCGAGGTTAGCCTGGATCCAAACGATTGGTCCTATACCGAAGGAAGCTTTGAACACGCGGATGGCAACAGAGTAACCGAACAGCAGATGGCTAGTTACATCTTTGACAATGGTTCATTCTACATATTCTACCCGGACGAAAATAAATATGTGGATGAAAACTGGTCCTTGAATGGAACAGAAATCCACAAAGACCAATGGTTCTATTGGATATTCCCGCGTTTCTTGACCGCATTGAAGGACATTCCAATTAACATGATAGAGGTTATACGCATAAATCTAAAGGTGTTGGACACTTATGATTATAATGTACTTGAAGCATGGTCGAATAAGCGTCCAAAACAGCGAGAAAAGTTTGAAATCTATTGTGGTAAGGAAAGTATTTCGCTGGATACAGTGTTTAACTACATAAAATTCATGGTACAGTACGGTAGTGCGTTTGACACTGAATCCGAGTCCGAAGAACCACGCAAAGAAGAAGATGTCCTGGTATCAATATACAAAAAGTTTTTAAAGTTAAAACCAAATGACCATGAGTTGAAACTGGCGCGACAAGTCACGTACATGGGGAAAACGATTGAAGATATTTACAAGAGAAAAGAAGCTTTTAAAAAGCAAATTAAAGAAGTCAGAGAAGCCATGAAAGAAGTCCGAAAACAAATCATAGAACGGAAAAGAAAAAGACTAAAGGAACTGGAGAAACAAGCAAAACGTGATGCTAAGGAAAAGAAAAGAGACGATAGCAAATTACAAGCGTTCAATGACCGTAAACGCAAAGTTCAATCCGTATGGGAAAACAAAAACGCGATAATGTGCATCGATGGCAATACGTTAGATGGTGAAGCACAAGACATCATCTACAGGCGCAAGTCCAACGACGTTTCTATACAACTCACTGGCGATAACGGCTCATTGTCTATTATCAGTAGCGAAGACGGGAATACCGTTTTGACCTCTGAATATGATAAACAAAAAAACTGGAAAAAACTAAACAATGATTCAGACCTTGGATGGTACTACGAAGATGGTAAGATCAAACGGTCAGAATTATGCAATGGGAACGTTGATTTTAAGCCACCGGAGCCACAGACAGCTCAATACATTGCTGAAAATGGTTTTCATCATATGAAACGTGTTAATGGAGTCTTCCAGAAACAACCTGGGTTTTTGCCAGATCCGCATCAAATGATGTCCATGAAATATGGACCACAAAAGCTATTGTTGGCACATCGACCGGGCTATGGGAAAACGATCAATAGTATTCTACTAGCCATCCAGAGAAAGAACAGATGGGAAAGGATGGGTGTCAAGAAGAAGATACTCGTTCTCGCTCCAAGTTCAAAGTTATTGGACCATTGGAAGAGTGAAATCCAACGATTTGGAGAGTTTGATATGAATGATTTTTATTTTCAAACCTATGATATCTTTAAGAAAGCAGAGACGATTACCTGGAATTGTTCCGCAAACGAGTACCCGGAATACCATCACTTAAAACCAGAGCACCAAAAAGCCGTATGGGAAAAAAAGGATACACTGAATAAAAAGGATTACATCAAAGGTGGAGGAAGAAACAGACAGGATTGTTCTGGAATAAGTACAGCGAGAGAAAAGCAGGGTAAAACGCGATACTGTATGGCTTGCAACAAAACATTCGACGGTAACAAGGATATATTTAACGGGTTCATGGACATCAAACACGATGCCGCAAAGAATAGTATACCGCATTGGTTTCATTATGAAAAGAGCACTCGAGAAGATATTTACGTCACGTATCCATGGCGTGAGTACGAGGATAAGTTCCTACTGCTATGCGGGTGTAGAGCTGGCAGACCCGGACGAAATCAGGGTTGGAAATTTTATCACGGGGTGCCAGCAGGTAAGCACACGTCTGACTCACTGGATAAATACAAAGATTTGGCACGCGCTGCGCTGGATAAGTACCGTAAGACATTGCATGATATTGCACGTGATCGTTATAAGTGTACTGTTGAAGAGGGTGATACCCTATACACCGTGAAGCAGAAGATCTATGCATCGATGGAAAAACGAACACTTGTTCAACCGGGTACCGCAAAACTCAGGAGTATATTCCAGGGAGATCGTAAGGTATTCCGATTTCGAGTACCACAGGAATGTATTCTTGTATGCGATGAAATACACACACAGGTAAAGACAAAGCACACCGAAAGTCTGATGGCATTGTGGAGGTACTGTAGACGTACAGACGACGTGATTTTGGCTTCTGCCACACCTGTAGAGAGTACAAACGAGCGACGTCAAATATATCTGTTGGGTCAATTGTTAAAAGGCAAATTGACACGTGACGAAGAGTTGATTGAACCGTGGAGCGAGTTGGCATCGTTGCATTGGACATCCGACCCAAATATGTACAAAGTAACAGGGCTGTTAAAGAACAAAATATCACGGTACAATACAACAGAAGACAAGAAGCAATTTGTAGAAGACATGTTTAAAGATCCCCGGGAATTTAGTGAAGATATCGAAAACTTTAAACTGGATCCTAGTGAAATTATGAGCAAGTTCACTAATTCCACGTTTGAAAAGGGGAAGTGGATTACAGATAAACAAGCATTGAATAATAGTAATTACCTTGCCTTTGCGAAGGATGCGGTTAAGAAAATGTACACAAACAAAACGGAGGCAGATTTAGACAACAGCGACCAACAATTTCCCACGAAATTGATATGGAACAATAAAGAATATGTCGATGTTCCACTTGACAAAACAAGAGCCATTAGCACCGTGCATGAACCGACCGTTCCATTACGAAATAAACTTATAGGAAAAGGGTTTAGCCTGACCTTCAATGAAGAAAAACATCAAATCATTGTTAAGGAAGATAATAAAGGAACCTTAAACAAGAACCAGATTGTTCAATTGCAAAACGATATGTTAGTGGGCAATTACTTTGAAGTATCGTTTAAGTTTGACCTTAACAAAACTATTGTAGGGGACTACCAGCGCATGTATGAGATCGATGCTTTCCGTAGTAAAAGATTTCAAATCGATACAAGCGTGTACAATAATTACCGACATGAAGTGTTGAAATGGTTGGATCTGAAGCCGGTGTTTCGACCAACAAAGAATACCCCAATCGATCCTGACAAACCATATGTTCCGGGAATACTGACATCCAAAGTCATGCAGGTTGTAAAAATGATAGAGACTGCCGTCAAAGAGTCAAAGAATGTCATGGTGTACCATCCAAACGTAGAACCATTGCGAGCAATTGAATACGCATTACACATGCGCAAGCATCGTCAATGGCTACCAAATGGGCAACAAGAATATAAAACACACGCGATAGAGAGTGCAAGGCGTAGGTTTACTACATTTTCCGAACAACCGTACAAGGATGCATTCGTGGATAAGTATTTTCCCCGGGAGGAAATAAAGAACATACCATACAAGCCAAATGAAATTGCCTTACGCGAGGAGTTGCTGGAATGGTATAAACGATCTCACCGTCAATACTACGAAAAGAATGTAACAAAATCTGTGAAAAAAAGGAATATTTTTAAACTACTCAAAGCTATCTCCGAATGGGATTTGATTCAGAGTAATTTCGACAAGTCCAGAGAACATGTCGATAAACTCATTGCTGAGGAACTACAGCTGATCGAAGATGTCGAAAGTATTTCGAAAATGCCAAAAAAATTGAGTTTTAAAGCCAGGACCAATTACATAAAACAATTTAGGCGTCTGATTGAAATGAAACCGGATTCCTTTGTCGAAAAAGCTTGCAAGACTCTTTTAAACATTGAATTGAATAAGATACAGTTGGGTGGCATTTCAATGTTTGACAAGGATCGATTGGAAGTATTCAAAGTTGTAACAAAGTTGGCTGGCGGTGACCCTAAAGTTACGAGAATGGACGGCACACTGTATCGCACCTTTAAAGATAAGTTTCCGACATCGTTTACCAGAAAATTACTGGATTACAACAGTTTGGAAAGGCGAGTCAAAGAAAGAATAGGAGAATTCAAACAAAGCAAAAAGCAAAAAATGCCTTATTGTTCCAAAGCTAAATTCATGGCATTTCTCAACAAAAACAAGTTCTTTTTTGACCAATTGAAGGATATTGACATGGACGTAAATCGATACAATGAGTTCGGAGCAATCAATGTGAAGGCAACATATGGAAAAGCGAGACCTGTTTTTGACGATGAGAAATGGAAACTAGAGTGGAAAAAAGGCAAACGGACTGGCATGGCAGAGGTGGACGATGTAGTAGATTCAGATGGACAGTCATTTGAGAAAAAACTTTCCACGAATCATCTAATTCGTTGGACCGTTGCGGCATCCATTAAGCATTGGGATAATGTTCTCAAAAACGTATTTGAAGACAATAACATCAAAGAGAAATTGAGTTACGATGTATTAAACACTATTGTGAGCAATCCGAACATTGGAAACAATAAGAGTAAGAAAAGATTGAAGATCATGAACACGGAATTCAAGGGAATTAAAAGGGATAGAGATAAAATATTAAATGAATTGCGAGACCGTATGGAGGGTCTAGAAGAACGACCACTCTATTACGGATTCATAGCGGACAGGGTATCCGACGATAAGTATGAAGCGTACAAGGCGGGGTTTGCGAACGGTGAGATCGACTGTATTCTCATGAACGGGGCAGGGATCGAAGGCATTGATTACAAATCATGTAGTCCATCCGTGATGATCTCATTGCAACCGGTACTATCACCAGGAAAACAAGATCAGTTTAATGGTAGAACTATTAGGAGAAAGTCTCATCAAATACTACCTCCACACATGCGCAAAGTCGAGTATACGAGCATATGTAGTGTTCCGAACAAAAAAGCAACTGGAGTCACCATCCCACGTACTGAAGTAAACACCGATAACTGGGAAGAATCAAAGCCCAGTTCTAGAGAATACGAAAGTAGAAGTAAGGGATTTGAGATTAATAGCAAAGTAGAACAGCTAGAGGGTGAGTTTATAGCACTGGACCCAGACCTGCTAACTGAAACTGTACTTAAGGTGCTTACCGACAAAGAAAAACCAAATCAGGAATACAAGGAAGCTTTAGTAAAATGGAAAGAAAACGAAGAGGAAAAGGAAATCATACGCAAAGCGTACGCCGTCATGTATAAAAATAAGCCCATCAAAAATGAGATGGAATTCAAAAACATGATGGAGACCATTACAGAAGACGATATCGACAAAGCCAAAAACATGTACGGTGAGGAACTTTATTTGTGGCGTAAATTGACGTTTAAAGAGGCAATGGCATTGATGATTGATACAAACCCTAGAACATGGGGTGTCAAACAAATAGAAGAAGCCTTGAATTCTGACCTCCTAAGACCAAGCGGAACATGGTCATTTAAGGAAGTTAAAACAAGTAAAGCGGAACTTGTAACGATTCTAAAAGAGCGTAAACTCCAAACAAAGTACAACAATGAAAAGGCAGTCATCAAGATACCAAAATCTCAGGATATTATCAAACAGATACGTAAGCTGGTCAAAGACTATCAAACTAGCACGAACACGAAGGTACAAGACAAATGTCTTGAAAAATTGCGACAGTTAGGTGTTGAGAAATACTTTCCTATAGAGGGCGACCGTGACAAGACGCCCTTATCGAAGCATATCGCTGAGCTCGACCTAGACAAGGCTCCAGCGGCTAAAGATTGGCAATACTGGAGAGATGAGTACATTAATGTACATTATCTCGTCGTGAAGAACAACTACGCATTCCTGAACAAGACACAGTATGACCTGAATGTCAAACAGAACAAGCGAATAGAGGTATTAAAAAAGGTAGAGGAAAACGGGAACAACGGGATTAAAGATCTGCGAATAGATATTGACGGTACCGTAGCTTCGTATGCGGAACATTACGTATCATTGAAGGATGAAATTGAATCCAAGCCGGTATACCAAACCTTCCTTGAAAACGACGTTTCGTTTTGTCACGTGTGTGAAAACGAGAGTCTAAATCACGAGGTATGCGACAACTGTGAAACCAAATTGAAAATCGATGACAAATATATCTTCTACAAATACATAGAACCGTTGGGACAAGTAGACTCAATTGGCACGCAAGATCAGGTCAATAAAGAACGGGCAAAAGCACGAAGGGTATTTCGCGATCGTTTGGAGATGGCATTGACACTCAACAGTATCGAACACCGTGCAAAATTTACGAGCGATATCACACACACGTTTGTGGACGACAAGAAAACGCTCTACAAGCGCGTACAGGGGAACAACATAAAGACCCATGACGACGATTGGTTTGAACTCATAAATAATGGCAAAATCATAGAGTATCCGGACGAACCGGTGCCAGATGTCTCGCCGTCCAGAGCGCTTACTCCGATACAAACACCGAAAAAGAAGCTAGCGAAGCCTAAGAAGATAGCGAAGCCTAAAAATAATTTTTTCGGGGTGCACGACAAGGTAATATACAAAGAAAGGGAATACTATATTGCATCGTTAAATCCTCTGGTGTTGGACGATGGTAAGGGAAATAAGATAGAGGTCGATAATATAAAGGATTTGGAAGAGATCGTGGAGGATGACTCTGGTGAGGAGTTTGCCGCGGAGTCGGAGTCGGAATCGGAGTCGGAAGATGAGTATTTATCAGATATTAGTATACAAAGTGAATATTAAGTTATAACTTGTCTACATAGAGGACACGTATTACTATTTCGAAACCAGTATTCTATACAGTGTTGGTGGAAGCTATGATTACACGACAGCACTTGTCTGATGTTTATATCTTCCTCCATGCATATCGCGCAAAGCTCTGGCTTGAATACATCTGTAAACTGTGGTATAATGTCTATAACGTTTCTGTTCTCAATGTTTATTATGTACATTGCTGTGGGTATAGCCAAGCAAGGATGATGTGAATTGATTCTGTCTTGTATAATGCTCCTATAGGCATGTTGGCTGAACTTGTCCAACCACTCTTGAATTTCATGTTTAACGATGTCTGGTTTAATATTTACAGGGATCCATATTTCCATGTTACAAATCCATCATGTCCATTTTATAGTTTTGATATTTTCTTATCAAAATGTTCTCTTCGACATGGAATACCCAGTGTTGGTTGAATTCTCGTTCCAACCAGCAAATATCCACATAAATGTTTGGCATCTGTTCTTGGCATGAATCCCACTCCTCCGATACTTCCTCGGATACAAAGGAGACCTCCAAAAATTTTACGTCTGATCCGCAAATATGAGCTTTCGCGACGCGTTGGTACCCACAGTATAAGTACAGCGATTTATCGTCTTTGTAATTTTTGTTAAGGGCGTAAGCGTACACTTCGTGCTTAAACCGGCTCATAGGGTTCCCTTCGGAGAATTCGACTTGCAATTCGTATTGATCGGTGGCTTTTTTACGTGTGTAGAGGTAAAATTCACTAGATAGGTAATTACCCATAATATAGTTATAACTCGTGTGGCTTAAATACTTTTTTGGCAACGTTGCATTTCGATATTGCATCGTTAATGTTTAAGGGATATGGGTAATCCTGTGGCATCGCCTTTGGATTGAACCATGCGTCTTGTCGATTGTCGATTTCGATCGGCGTTTGGAAATATATCACCACATTGAATATGCAAGAGACCATCACAATCAGTAGTAAAGATACCCAATTCGTGCCACTGACGGACCATTCCAATAGACAGAACAGATAGTTGTACGCTATTCGCTGATCAAAATATAGTTTTAACTCCTCGTTCATGTCCCAATTAATCTTCATATTGGATTTCATTTTCGTAAACAGTACGCCAATGATCATTGAAATAAAAATTCCAAACACAGAACTGGTGGACGCAAACGCCATCAACGCTGTAGTATGTATAGTAGCCGATGTAATACGTTCTACCTTGTACAGTGGCATGGAGATTGCCATGAAAAACACATCGGGGTACCCGCCGGACAGTCCCTGGTTTCGAAGCCCGTACGTAATGAGGAGACAAATACGTTGCACGTGCAACAGACGATTCCATTCCACCATGGAGAGCTCCAAGCCTGGCAAGTGCAACATAACAATAAGCTGAGTAAATGTATGGTACATTATGACCAAAAAGATAAAGAACGAGCCCTTGAACAGTTCTAGCAGCGCCATTATAAACCATGGCAACAGAGCCGCGGGGTACAGATTCTGATACAGTAGATTCATTTTTAAAGATGAGTATTCTATTTATATAATATATGAACTTAATCACACTCGATAAAATGTGGTCCCGATGGGAAACGGTTCAACGCTTCCCTCAGACTCTCGAAGTTTGGGTTCAAGTTTGACACCGACTCTTGCGCGCCGTTCATCATACGAACTTTTACACTGTTGTCACCGTTGATATACGCGCGTAGCTTTTCGATGTAACGACTCTTGCCCTTCATCAAACGAGTAGTCACTTGGACTCCTTGTGGAGCTTTAAACGCGATTAGATGGTTCAGTGTCTGTGCATCACCGACGTCCATCTCGCCCACAGCGTCCTCGAACGAATGCCCGTTGCACTTCTTCTTCGATTTGTCGCACGTGTCGCACACCTCCTCGACTTCGTTGACTTCGCTGACTTCGTTGACTTCCTCGATTTCCTCGGAAAGAAGACTGTCGAGCTCTTGTAGGTTCTGAACCTTCTGGACCTTCTGAACCTTCTGAACCTCCTGGACCTTCGGCTTTGCGTCAGTGAAATTCACGGTTATATGTTCGTTCGGTCCAAATTGTTTGCGGGCACGTCTGACGGAATTCTCCGCGTGCTCTGCTGCTTCTTTGGTTACCTGAGGCAGGCTAAACTTTTCGTTAAACTCGGCTACGGACAGAAAATTACGTCCTGGCGCGCGGTGGTAGTTGAAATACTTTTTGAGGTTCATTTTAATAGTAATACCATACTATATATACGGGAAAAGTTTAATTTAAAAATGAGATCGAATCGATTCCCAGCGCCAACCTTTGTTACAGTCAACCTAATCGCGGTAGCGGGACATTTTGCCAGTGCGGCAGCCATGATATACTTTATGACACAGTACGACCAATTGAATTTTCCACTCACTGAAAACTACTTACAATGGAAGCGTGCCGATAACAGCACCTGTCCCATCGGTAGAACGGTGGACACTAGAGACAACGGTGAGTTCTGTATCGACCCAACACTTGATTCCGCTGGTCTAGAAATCAATTTACCGTTGCTTATTGTGATGTTCCACCTGCTGTCGTTCTTCTTTCAACTGTTGGCGGACTTGACACATAGGATAGATTTTGTAAAGACGTTGGTGGGCTACGACTACTGGAACATTGGGAAAACAGGACAAAACCCGCTTCGATTTATCGAATACAGCATCAGCGCATCGATTATGCTGGTAGCAATCGCTCTGCTCAACGGTATTACCGACATAAACTTGCTCACATGCATCGTTTTCCTCACGGGAACATGTCAACTGGTCGGACTCGCGGTGGAATTAATAGAGGACGCTTCTGTACAGTGGTTGTTGCACGTCAGCGGTTGGTTGCAATTTGTCTGTGCGTACGGTGTCATTATACGAGCCTTCGTCAAAGCCGCCACCGCGGACGAAGACATTCAGCCACCGGACTTCGTATGGGTCATTGTCATTGCACTGGCACTCCTCTACTCTGTGTTTGGGTTTGTTCAACTGACCGAACTTTGCTGTAAGTTGTCGTGTAGTCAAAGTTTCTGTGGGAGCTGCCCCGTTTCATGTAGAAAAAATAACAAGATCAACAACGAATGCAAGGAAATATCATATGTTGTCTTGTCGCTGAGTGCGAAATTATTGTTGGGGTGGATGCTCTTTTCAAACCTATTTATGGTGTAACTGTGTTAAACATATGAGAAGAACATACCTGTCCGATGAGGAAGACGTAGAGCTTAGGGCACCTACCGAAGTAAAAATGCTTATACTGGGAGCACCACGGGTGGGAAAGACATCGTTCATCACCCGGCTTACCCAAGGGTATTTTACCATGTTCTACAATCCTACAAAACTTATTGAAATTCATAGAGAGGTGAAGGTCGGCGACTTAAATTTCACATGTTGGGACATTCCAGCAACGATACGATACCATTTCAAACTGACATGTCTGACCGCCGACGTCGTATTGCTTATGTTCGATAGTACGAGACCAAATACCAAAGAAATGGTTATCACGTACTGGAAGAAATTGTACTCACAGCTGAAAAACATACCGTACATATTTGTGGTTGGGGTACGCATGCCGAAACAGCGCGAAGAAGGCGTATTTTACATAGACAATATGAGCACGGTAGGGTACAATGATTTATTATTTAACATACAAAAAACTATACGATAGATGCCAACCATGAAAAACCATGTTCTATACCATCTCCTGTGGTCGCCGTAGACTCACACAACTTCCAATCCCGGTCTCGCAACAGGGACATCAAATTCAACTTTGACATCAATTCACTCGACCTCGCACCATTCAAGTCCTGTTTATTTGCAAAAAGTAAAATCGGACAGTGAGCCAACAATCGGTGTTCGGTTAACCTTCTCAGCTCATTGTACACCTCTCCGAATCGTGGGTGGTCCGAACTATCGATCACAAATACGATAGCGTCCGCATTCTCGAAATAATTGTGCCACAACTTACGAATGCTAGATTGACCTCCTATGTCAAACCCGACAAACGACAGACGACCGAACCGGATATGTTCGCAATTGAACCCGATGGTCGGAATCGTTACCTTGTTCTCGCCCGTCTTTAGTCTATTTAGAATGGTTGTCTTACCGGACGCATCCAGTCCCAATATCAGAATATAAGCTTCTTCGTTGCCAGATGCCCAGTCGCTTAAAAAACTCCAGAAGGAACCCATGTTTTATATACATATGTGTACCTTTATACTATAAAAATCCATGCTACCGTGGCACTTACCACTTTGCAAAAAGAAAAAGGAAGTATATATATCGCCTTTTACTATATAAAAAATGGCTCAAGTCACTGACGCATCACTAGGAACTCTTACAACCGGGGAAAACCCCCATCCACTTTCTAATTTTTTCGGTCCATACCAAGGAGCTCAAGGCGACCTCCGAGCAGACACGAAATTAAGTCATGAGACGTACAACCTACCTCGCGCATATGTGGGGAAGAACAAGTACCTCGAGGAAGTCTTGGACTTTATGATTCGTAAAGAAGACGAATTTTACACAAGGTCTTTGTTGCCGTGGGAATACACGGACGATCTCCACATTGCCTGGGAGAGTTGGTCCTTCAACAGGACGCTCGCTGATCTAGAACCTCACCAGGGTCTCCCGCGATTTGTCACTCAAGAGAGTGAGAAATTCAGCGACAATCTGCTGCGACGCGGTCTTGCATTCATCATAGAACATGGCTTTTACAAGACAGAGCGTGGAAAAAGACACTTCTCCCTGAACCTACAGCAGATAACTGACGCTGTGCATACTACATGCTATTTCGGAGTAATTCATGCTTTGCTGGGCGGTAAGTCTTACTACCGTGAATGGAAGATGAAATATGGACCACAGGTCAATCGCGCCAACGATTTGTTCAGGGAAGAACGTCGAAGGTGGGCTATTGTGCAAAAGTCGAGAGACGGACTTTACGTATTGGACGCGGAACTGAAGCATCAGCTCAAGCGCGAAGGGGTCGTACCCACGCTTTGGGTGTTTCCCGATCGTATGGGGATTTATGTCCACATGATTAGCGGCAACGCATTGGAATACGACAAACGCGGACCAGAAGCTATCAGAAACCGCGAAAGCGGTGACCAGATCAGCACCTTTAGAGGTCTTCCAGTCTTCGAGGCTCAGTCCTTTGATGTTGAGTTTACTTCGGAACCCGTAGACCTCCTCATTCGTGAGCGCCAATGCGGCGAATGGTTCTACGTGAAGGAAGGTGACAAGATCGCCATCTACAGCGCCGACAGCGACAAGTTCGAAGTCATTGATGCTAGTACTAGTGGTAGTATTAGCGAAACCGTCAATGGGCAAAATGCAAGCGGCTCCAGGAAGAACGGTACGACGGCGAAGGCAGCGAACGGCGCCGGTGATGGTTACCTCCTGTTCCGACCGTTCCAGACCTACCGCATGGCGTCGGCGATCCTTGCAAAGGGAGGTTCCGAGACAGGCAGTACCTACCACGGTCACCATGATTTCATGTTGAGTGATGATATTCTCCGTAAGGTCCATGTAGGACATTATACCTTCTACAGCAAGAGTGTAGTCAAGCGCCCGAAGAATTACATCATCGTGGAAGATTGCTTTGCGCAAGGCTATGTTGGGGGAGAAAATACCGAAATTATACCAGCGACAGGGATCAATAACTTTGCAGATCTTATGGGCAAAAATGAGTTGGGTAAAACCGGTGGAAGTATCATTGCCGTGAAGATTACAGGAAAACCACCCAAAAGTGATATCCTGGACATCACCGGGCGATTCCACGCCTCTATCTACGATCAACTCAACGACGATGGTTCAAGTGAAGAACACTACATGGGTTCAGCAGAGGTATATGATAAGTTGAATCTTTCTCAGCTCGAACCGTACCGCGCGGACCTCAAGGACGAGTTCATCCTTCGTGTACAACGATTGAACACCGTCTGCTTTCGAGGCATGCAATACACCCAAAAAGCCGGTGACACAGAGTTCAAACTGACTCAACTAAACACGGGTCATTGGGGGACGAATGTCTATGCCGGCGTACGTAAGGCACGATCGGGTGAGAATGCATTCATGAAAGAGTGTGATTACAAAAATCCAACGAGTTTTTAACTTATATAAAGGTACGATAATATTATAAAATGGAAACACAATTTCTAAATTTACTACATAAATTATTAACCGAAGGCGAACGAAGAGAAACTCGATCCGGCGTCGTCTACTCCACCTTTGGCGAGTCTCTAACCTTTGATCTAAAAGACTCCTTCCCGCTCCTTACTACGAAAAAGATGTTCTGGAAAGGCATTGTCGAAGAGCTAGCATGGTTTCTTCGCGGTTCTACCAACGTTCAAGAGCTGAGGGATAAAAAAGTATATATCTGGGATGGTAACAGCAAGGATCGTAATTACGATGCGGGTCCAGTATATGGCTTCCAATGGCGGCATTTTAATGCAAACTACACGACATGTCAGGCAGATTACAGAGGCAAAGGACAGGATCAAATACAACGAATCATCGATCTTATTAAGAATGATCCCTTCTCTAGACGTATCTTTTTAAGTGCTTGGAATCCCCCCGATATGTACAAGATGTGCCTGCCGCCGTGTCACGTTTCATACCAGTTCTATGTTGGCTCGGATCGTACTCTGAGTTGTCAGATGTACCAGCGTAGCGCGGATGTCTTCCTAGGGCTGCCATTTAACATTGCATCTACGGCTTTATTGACGCATTTGATTGCCCATGAAACCGGCTTCGCTCCCGGAAAAGTAAAAATTGTTATTGGCGATGCGCACATTTACGAGGAACATGCTGGAGTAGCTGCTATTCAAGCCAAACGTATTCCACACAAGTTTCCTACGCTGACGATTGATCGAGAAAAGGACGGACTATGGAATTTGAAGAGAACGGAGGTGACTATCCATGATTACAAATGTCACTCCGCACTCAAAGCAAAAATGGCTATATAAGTACCCGATCAATTCCATAAAATGGACATCCGATCGAAGAATATCGACGGTATCCAGTCCTACTGTGTAGAGGATATAGAGAAAGCAATCAAACGCGACCGGATGACCTTTCTTATGGACGATACTACTTATCGATGTTGTCCGAAACCTATTTACGAGAAGGACGGGTGGATGCACGAGGACAGTGTAATAGATTTGATGACTTATTTGTACAAGACGGAGTGTTTATTAACTTGTCTTGCAATAAAAGAGTATGTAAAATCTCAGAAAGCGAAGGTACAGAAACGTGCGTTTTCCACTTCACATCGGATAGAGGTCGCATTTAAGACGCGCTGGAGGTGTGCTCACTGTCGGCTTCTTCTCCAACCCGATTTTGAAGTGGATCATATCAAAGAGTTGCGGTACGGAGGGAAGGATGAATGGGATAATTTATGTGCTTTATGCGTAGACTGTCATTCCAAAAAGACACGTGCAAATACCCTCAAGAAAGATAAGGCATTTAAAAAAGAATTCGGAAAACGCGCGATGGTGATAGAAGATACAATTTTTGAGACTCTCAAATATAAACCTAAGACATCTAAATATTTTACTTAATGTTATGGACCTTCTAGGGTCCTGCTTTACTCGTACTATACATGTTTCCCGATACCAAAAAAAATATAATATTTAATAGAATACTATTTAAGATTCACTCGCATTACACAAATGAAACGTTGTAAAGGCGATTGCAAAGAAGAATTACCATTGGATTCGTTTTACGAAGCAAAAAATTATTGCAAAGTATGTATAAACGCGAAAAGAAAACGAAAACGTGATTCCGACAAGCAGGACAAAGACAAGGTATGCACAGGACCATGCGGAAAACTATTACCTGGTATAAAGTTTAGCAAAGGGTTCAACATGTGCAAAGTTTGTAAAACAGAGTATTTGAAACAACGGTGGGAAGCGGACAAGCAAGACCAGGACAAGGTATGCACCGGCACATGTGGCGAACTATTACCCGGCATAAAGTTTCATAAAGGACAGTCAACATGCAAAGTTTGTGCAACAGAGTACAATAAACGACGTCGCGAAGCGGACAAACGGGATCGTCCAAAGATTTGTAAAGGCAAATGGGGTTGTGGCAAACTATTACCCGGCATAAAGTTTCAAAAAGGATGGAACACGTGCAAAGAATGTTACAAGAAGAAACGACGGACCCCGGAAGCACGCGAAACAATAAATGCATATTTCAGGAAGCGACGCAAGGAAGATCCACAGTATGCGATGCGATGTAGACTTAGAAATCGTATAGGCAAATGGTTAAAGGGTTCAAAGTCCGCATCCACCATGGAGTTGGTTGGGTGTACAGAAAAAGAATGCAATAAATGGTTGGAGTCTCAATTCCTCCCTGGCATGACATGGGAGAACCGAGACCTATGGCACATCGATCACATGAAACCACTCGAGTCCTTCGATGCATTGGATCCTGAGGAACAGCGCAAAGCGTGTCACTACACGAATCTCCAACCACTTTGGGGTCCGGAAAATATGAGAAAGTCCAACAAGGAGATCTACGACATGGAGTGGAGAGACGAATGGTACATTAAACTAGGAGAGGAGTATGTATCACGTAAAGAACAAGTGAAGAATAAAATAAGTACACACGATTATTATCCTTTATAATATATTCATGCCAATACTGGAAAATCATCCGTTGTGAATATAGGACGTTCCAACGGAGTCCTGGGTGCGAACCTTTTCGGACAGTAAAAGTTAATACCCGAGTGGGAAAGAGTGCGGATGTTCAACGATCTTTTGTGAACATTCCCGTTGTCCATGTTCCCGACAAGGGGAACACCCCTAAACGAGAAGTTCGACCGATACTTGTAGTATAGATCGATGCCCCTGAAGATTGCAAGGATTCGATATTCATGTCTTCCAAAACTAGTACGGTGATCCAAAAGACACATGTAATAGTTGGGACCGACAGCCCCATTAAAAACAGGGAGTCTGTTCGACTTGGTGCGTCCACGACAACTACTCCACTGGAGCGCAACGCCTGGATCACGGTGTTCCTTGCATTTATCTTCTATCTGGATGTGTCCTGCCGAATGATCCGCATCCCAAGAAACACGTTGGTCATTCCAGATGCGTTCGTAGTCGTTAGGGTCGTTGCTTTCCATGTGCATGACTGCCGAGTACCATCGTGGGATTAGATCTGCTGTCGATGCATCGTTGGGGTCGTACAAGACAAAGTAGGTGTAGATTTCTGCGAAGAACCCGTTGGTTGCCTGGCGCCTACACTTGTTGAACGTGAGGGAGGAATCACGGTCTTTGTATCGTTCGTAGTTCTTCATTGCGAACCAATCGACAAAGAGGTTGGTGATGCGATGGAATTGTTTTGGAACTGTTTCCCATCGACTTGTCCATGGTCTGACGTTGCCATGAAGTCCGAGAATTGTGTTTTGTTGAATCTGCATTTTGTTCTTAAAAGAATTTGGTTGGAGATATGGTCGTAATTTTTGTTGCTAAGCGCTCAGAATTGTTATAAGAAACGTGTGTGTTAATTGCTTTGTTTTCTTTTATCGGGAAGTATGAAAACATTAGTTTTCGTTTTCGGGATTGTTCGTGGGAAACATTCAGAGTGACTTCGCGCGCAAGGATTATATAATATTATTTTTTTTTATTTTTTAAAGGACTTTCGTAATTCAATTACTATTGGTATAGCATTGGGGGTATTTTACAGAATTTAATATAGACACAACACATAAAAATATTATTATTTTTAATGAAAAATTAGTGGACTTCCCCGCACTTTGATAATATGGACATAGCACTAATATTATACTTGTAAAATATTATGATAGGATCAATTTCGTAGTAACAATTAACTAATATAGACATAGCATTAAAATTGAAGTTGTTATAAAAAAATATGAACCCTTTGTTGGAGTCTTAATTCGAGACTATATTTTTGGCGGGAAACTTTATTCAAGAATGGCGTGTTTGGTTGACTTAGATTTTGATGATAATAACGGCTCGTGTGCGTGGGCATCCACCTGGTCAATATTGGGAAGCACTGGGAATGTAGCAACTACTTGTGGTTGGTTTACAATGCTATTTAGCTCTTGTAACAACTCGTCCTCATCGTACTCTACGATTTCTTGACTTAGTACACTGTCAATTTCCATTATGTCCTCCTGGAAGGTTGTGACCTGCTCCGACAGCTCTTCAATTTTTTCAATACTATTCACTTTATTAAATGTTTTGAAAACTTCCCGACTGCTACGTAGAGCTTCTATGTGCAACGCTGTAATGGCTAGTTGTTCTAGCGCATATTTCTTTTGTGCTATGGAGTCTATCTTCTTGTCGCATTCTCTCATATAATGCATGACCAGCTTCCTCCGCCGCATGTAGCTCATCAGCGTGTTTTTGTTGTTGGTTGTTCGTATCTCAAGTCGAATTTTATCGGTGATGTCCTGTACCTGGCGGCTGTACTTGACATTCATTTCGTTGACTATCGATTCGATCCCATCCAAGTGTTGAATCAACCCCGCTGTATTGAGCCCTTTGCGGAACATGGACATCGATAATCGACATCCCATCTTCTTCATATGATTCTCGTTCTAAATTTATAGTATTATTCTTAATAGTATGGTATTTCTTTGTGTAAACTATACCCATTTGGTATGTATGTTATTATATATTTATACTGCTTTCGAGGTTTGCTTCTTCATGTGCACGCTATTGATATGTTTCTTCATCTTGCGCGTCGAGATAAACTCTTTGTCACAATGAGTACATTGACCACCGCACTTGTCCATGTACTCCCTGATAAAGTTGCGTGGATCAACAAACCCGAGATTCTTGAGTGCTTCGTACCCAGATTGACCGACTTTAGTGAACGAATTGTCGTTGACAACGGTTGTGTTGACGCGCTGATCCATCGGGACCGCACACGAACGATTCCCACCGCAAATATGTTCCATGAGACTACGCTTCTGCTCACTGCCGCGGTATGGACACCAGGGACATAGATCGAACGCCTGTGTGTTGTACGGATTCTTGGTGCGTTTGCGGGTAGTAACACGTCTACGCCATGCCGTGGGGGTTACCGTTTGCGCGCTTTCCGGTTTGCTTACGGTATCGTCTACCTTACGCTTGCGTGACGGTGCCGATGGTGCGGGTGCCGCTGGTGCGGGTGCCGCTGGTGCCGCTGGTGCCGCTGGTGCCGCAACGCCGCTTTTCCAGTCCTTCAGTTCGCGAAGTGTGTACGTTTTCCCGACGGATTCGCCCTTATAATACATGCGGAACACGGTGCGATCATTGTGTACATTTTCATCTACCTCTGCGTACCAGTCCATAAGTTCGTAGACGCGCTTTTTCTCATGTGGTTCACAATCTGCGCAAAAGTGCTTTGTGATCGCCGTCTCGTTGTCGCACCAGTGAACGCATTCTGAGTAGTTGTGATTTGGACAGATGCGATCGAGACAGTTGTCGCATCGCGTTTCCTCCGGTTCTTGGGGGTTCTTGTCCTGTAATTCACGGACTTTCTTCTTCAATTCAAGGATCTCATAATCGCGACAGTCGATGGTTTGTTCTTGGTCATGGACTTTCGTCTTCAACTCCTCGACTTCTTGTTCGAATGCCACGCATGCGTCAGTCGCTTCCTTCGCTTCGGTTTCCTTCTCTTGGATGTACTTCTGTGTGACTGGACCCATGTTAACTGGTTCGTGGTACTCTAGTTCGCCGTCCGAAAGGTCTTCGAGGTCCGACAGTGCGACAAGGGAGTCGGTATCGGAATCGAATACTTCCGCGATGGATTGATCGATGTCGCTAATGTTATGCTCGTAGGTCATTGGGAATGTAAGTGCCATTTTTTTTTATCTGTGTTTTGTTCTGAAATTTTAATGCGTGGAGATTTTCCGGTGATTCTTTCTTTAAAGTGTATTATTATTGTTTATGAAACGTGTGTGTGTAAATTGTTTTGTTATTCGTTTGGGAATACCGAAAGTATTATGGTACGATACTCCTAATTTGAGCGTGCGTTTGTTTCTTTGTTTCAAAAGCTTGTGCGAACATATAAAAAAAGATGGGCATCGATGAACATCATCCCCAAAAATCCCATTTGGTACAAATTCTTAATATTTTCATACATAGACAGAGCATGGGACCAAATATGGACTTGAAAAGTAGATAGTTTTTATTAACATAAGAATAGCAGGTCATGGGTCAATTTTCTAAATATATAAACACAGACTGGGACCCGCACAAGTTCACGACCGGCTCTTGTACATATGCATAGCAGTGCATAGCACCATTTTATAGTTTAAATATACTCTGATAGGTATTGGATTAGTCTAAATAAAATAATATGGCATAGCATTGACCTCTGAGTTGTTTTAAAAATCCGTGAACGATTTTTATTTTCATTTCAAAAGTAGATTGGAATTAGTAAACCTTGTGGCTTTTTTCGTTATGTTTTTATGCGTTTTAACCACAAATGTGTCTAGTTGTTATACGTTATGGCTTGGTTTTGGCGGGAAAATAAAAAAAAGCGCAAAAAAGTGCAATCCTAGAAGGGAGTTAGTGTTAAAATTTAATTCCACCCCCCATGCAAACCTTGGAAAGTTTCTTGAAAAGTTTCTTGAAAAAAAACTCGATCACGTTGTTGTTTTATTTTTTGGTCCCTTAGTAAAGGTCCCTTAGTAAAGGTCCACAAAATATTAGTATATTAATTATATTAGTATATTAATTCTATTGATACCACGGTCGAGTCTACCATGGTCCGGTCTACCCAATTTCGCGAAACCGTAAAACAACAAACAATTAATGTAAACACTTTCAATTAAAAAGATTAAAAAGATGGTAAAAGTTACATTTGCAAAGAAAGTTATTGTTTTGAGTTCAACCTCGGGCGTGAGAAAGCATGCACCGACAAAAAATGCACCGAAAAGGGGAATTCTGAAGGGTACCGGCAACCTGAAGAAGAAAGTATATAAGACTAAGTAACTCTGATAAAGATGTCTCTGGCAAAGTTTATTAATCCTGTACCAACTAAAGTACCAGACGACGCGTCAGTGGACCACCAGGGCAGGCAGTGGTGTAAGGCGCCGAAGCAGGGGTTTTACATGTGGAAGACTACCGGTAACCTTTGGTTTGTGTGGTTCCGCGGCAAAAACAAAACCTTACCTACGGTGCGCGAGTATATCTACATGGACGACCGACGATACCAGGTACGATACGTCTGGTGCGCACGTCGATCTAGTAGAGGGGTGATAGAGTTTTATTAATATATATAAGGTAACTTGTGGTAAATAAATCATGTGTGACTGGTACTTTTTATGTACAGATAAAATAAACATTCTGGGCGAAGACATCGATGGCGTGGGCTGGTTCATCGTGATGCTGCTGATCGCGCTAGGTCTCCAGGTGTTGGCAAACAAGATCTACATCGAGGATTCTCAAGTGACCCGTGTTATGCTCCAGGTTGACCCAGACAAGCGTGGCTCTCCGTTCGACGTGAATAGCTACATGTTTAAGACGTTGGCTTGGACGTTTGCGAGCACATTGGTGTGGATCGCTCGTATCATTTTGGTCATGGGAAACAATCTGTATATCTTTCTGGTGGTTCTGTTGGGCAATTTGGTAGGTGTGTATTACACGCTACACAACCAACACGCCGATACGCACAGTTTGGCGGACGACATTTTGTCTATGCTAGAGAGACGGCAATCAGGCAACACAAAAACGAAAGCAAAGATAGAGCGAGCGATGGATAAATTTGCTGCTGCCCTGAGAGCTCAAAACCAGAGCAACGAAGACCCATCCGATCTAGAATTTTAGCCTCGTAGTTGCCAATACTCAGGCACTTTCGCGGGGGCAACATGTAAAACATGAGATGTCCCGCGTATACGTGGTGGGACAGTGAGCTGCCGCGTTGAAACTGTGCGGGGTTGAACAACTTAACTCCGTTTATGTAAACATTTTTTCCTTTGATATCACTGAGTGTACATCCGTCTACTACTGTATTTCCATCCGAATCTTCTATCAAAGTATCGTAATGACGCGGGTAGCAAACTCCACTGGACGTATGTCCCACACCGTTCTCAGTGATCGAGCTTCCTATTCCAATGCCATGGAGTATCTCATGCCTAAGCACAGTACGTAGATCGTAGCGCCACCCGATGTCATCGCAATTGGTGCCACTGTGCCATCCATTGACTGGCTCCGGATTGACGCCGATGATAAAGTCGTGCCCCATGTAATCGTAGGTGGCGATGGACGGTATCCACACCCCATCTTCCAACAGTATCGTATGCGACGCCCATGCGAGTACATCGGTGCCTACAAGCGATGTATCGAAGACAGCATGTATATTTGCTGCCGGGTCAAGTTCCGGACACTTTCCGACGAGGTTAGACCACTCCTCTATCACTATCCACTGCAGCTGTATCTCCGACATGTTGTGGGAAATCATGGGATGCTTTCTAAGTTCCTCGACGTCGCTCTGCACCATATCCACCCTCGCTCTCACTGTACAACGTAAAACAAAGAGGACGAGGATATACAGAATATACATATAAATATAGTTCTATGTAAATATATAGTATGCGTTTCTTGTCGGTATATATCTACATATGTCTATGTGTATTCGGGAATGCCCTGGAGTGCCCCCTGGGATTTTACGATACGTCGTACGACGAGTGTAGAGACTGTAAATACTTGCGGAATCAATACTGGGACGAGAACTGCTGTATGGCAATCAACTCCAATCCCTCACGACAAGAGGCAATCCCTGGCGGGTATATTACAGTATACACCCCGCCTCGACCTATATGCCAACATTTGTGGGAGGAGTGGGGCAATTGCACCGTGTGTCAAACATTTTTGCCCGGAGATTATTGTAGCCTGGACGTGGATTGCAACGGAACATATTCATGCAAGGGATTCTGCTGTATTTCGAACGATGTCAATTGTGGATCATGTGCAAACAATACGGGGTATTGTACTTCATGTGCCACTGAAATGGTATTCAACGCAACCGGGGACGCGACCTGCCAACGTTGTCCCGTCAATACATTTTATGTATATAATCTGTGTCAACCATTGACTAATTGTCTCCCTGGCATGTACATATCGACGTACCCGGACTACACTACGGACAGATTTTGCTCATGGGTGCCACCGGGGTATTACAGTACGGAGATGAATACCGATGCAATTGACCTGCTGCCCTGGACCACGTGTGATACAAGTATCTATTACACGATATTGGGCGGCAACACATACGATTCCGTATGCATGAGCAGAACCATATGTTTTCCAGGGACGTATGTGGTAGACGATGGGGATGTAACGACGGATAGAGTGTGTGCGAACTGTACCAATGGTACGACGACTTCTAACAATATGTACAATTGTATTTAAACATTAACAGATACTATGCTATGATAATCATTACCGCTTTGCTGGCTCCGCAAGTTGGTGGCGTTTCCACAGTAGTAAATTCTAAACCTAAAGTCAAAAATCCATCGTTGTGTCTGTCCACCGTAGGTTTTCAACGGAAATACCGACATTCGAAACCCATCGTCCATGGCTGGAAAGTTATTGGCTATGCCATTCGCGGTATCCGGACACTTGTTCTCCTCGCACTTCACACTGGCTGGCTCGTTGTAGTTGTCTTCCTTGTAACATGAAACTAGGTTCCACGTGCTGCTTTTGGCAAGCGCTGTAATGGATTGGTTGACGACCTCGAACGATTGAGCTATTGGCGAGTTCGCCGGGTCCCAATTGTAGCAGCCAGTTACGGTACACTGGTCATCTGCCCCGTAGACGCAATCGTACAGGTAGTGACCGGGGGTAGCTCTACATATTCTAAGTTGTGTGGTCATAGACATGAAAACGGAGTTGTTGTAGACTGGACTTTCGTACCCTGCTGTAACGAATCCTTCTTGAAGGAGTGCATCGGACAGACCGACGTATTTGGACCCTTCGTAATACAGTACGCCGACACCGTACATCGGTATGTGTTGACGTTGACTGAAGGTGGTACAGTCTGAAATGGACAAGGCGATGGACGCGGACAGTTGAATGCTTGGATCGATACACGTGGCATCACTGGGCTGTGTACTTAAGCAGTGATGTACATTGACATAGAAAGCGTAGTTTCTCATGGAGAATATGGTATCGCAATTGTTTTGTGTAACATTCTGACATGCGGTGGTAAGTGTAACTCCGGTCCTAGAGTAGTCGTCGTGCGCTATCGTCTGAAGGTTTCGTATCTCGTCGATGAACCCAAGGTCCTGATTCATGGCAATAAAGTCGGCGGCGGAACGTGGATAAATGTACCTGGTTTCGTTCCCGATATGATATGGATTGGAATCGATGACGTAATCCATGACCAGACGATGACCATTGGTACACTGTTCAATTTCATAATCCAGGAATCGAATGCTGGATCCAGCAGTGTCCAATTTGACACATGTTCCATCCGCACAGGTGTACCCGTCAGGGCACTTGTCGTCGCAATCGCACGCTTGAATACAAGTCATGTTAAAGTCCTCGTGCCTTACCATGCACCCGATTCCTTCCACGCACCGGTTTATAGTACAAGGGTTGTTGTCCCAACAGGTGTTTTCATCGCCTTTGCATGTTCCTCCTTGACAGTGGTCATTCACGGTACACATGAAATGGTCGTCGCAACCCATGTTGTTGTTCCTTGCCATGGATTTGCACTCACCGGTCACCGTATCGCACACTCCGACCGAACATTCCGAATCGTAGTGCGAACAGTCTTTTTGGATTCCGGAGGCACACATGCCCGACCAACAGTGGTCCCCGACCGTACACTTGTTGTTGTCGGTGCATTCAATCCCATCGTTTGCGTTCGTGAAGATACACCCGGACCCTTTGAGACAGTACCCGGATGAACACGTGCTACCAGTATTGCATGTCAATCGACTTCCCGTGCATTTCGAATCGTAACATTTGTCGTTGACGGTACAATCGTCGTTGTCGTCGCATATGGTCCCGTTGGGAGTCGGTGTAACCTTACATACGTAGGTATTGCGATCACAGAAGGCGTTGTAACATGCGGTGGACCCACAGTCATCATCTTCTATGCAACACCCTCCTATTGGGCTATGTTTACATTGTTGTTTTACGCATTGATCCATGGAGCATGGATTCTGAGTTCGGCAGTCTTCGTGAACCGCACATGTTTTGGCTAGCCCGACTAACTGGGATATCGCTACCGTGGAAGCAGTCACAAAAATCATAAATACAATACAAAGAAACATAGACAATGACACCAATATACATGCGCCCATACTAGGTTTCGTGCACCTATGCCGTTTGTGAAAACGTGCTTTTCGCATATACTAAAACTCTGACAGGTAATTTATATACGAACATGTCAATGAATTTAAAAATTAAATGTATATAAAACGTACAATCACAATATAAAATGATTCGATACTTAATCCTATTTTTCCTATTTGTTAATGCACAGGCGAAGTACGCCTACGTCGATGTACTTCGATCCTCCCATCAGTTGGACGATAGTAACAACGTAGCAACAAATGGTGACCAAGCCGGTTGTATAATACCAGAAAAGAACGGTCAGTGTTTAGATGGCACTAATGTGGTAGCTTGCAACTGTCCATCCGGAACCAAGTGCATGGAGATCACCGCCGGAAACGGCGTTTGCCAAGCCCAGACGAAGCGTGTACATATCGGCGGTGTGAACTACGATTTTGAAGCTGAAAACATCATTGTTCAAGACACTCAGATGACCCACGATGCTAGCCTTCTTCCCGAATATACCAATGAAAATGCCGATGGTACCGCGTCTGACGCACACAAGAAAGACAAATATCCTTTGTACAAGGTCACTATCGACGGTATCACCGCTGCTAAATACAGTGATAAAGACTGTTCGGTTGCGTTGACCAGTTTGACAGCGAATGCACTTGCAAGTGAATTCGAAGTTCTATCTCCGTCACAAGCTGCGTCCGGTAGTGTGGTAACCTGTTCGTTTCGCGTGTTAAACAAGGGTTACTTGGGCAATGTGAACCTAGCAGTCACGTTCAACAAAAAATCCGACCTTCTCGATGCCGGTGAGAACCAGAAGGACAAGGTGGAAATGCACATTTTAAGTGCCCCGAGTGCTGATGATGGTGCTTGGCTCACCGCTGCTGCCGCAACCCCCTTTTTGTTCCCGGATGATGCCGCGGCTCTTTCCTCCAGCGATGTCACCACAGCCTCTTCGGTCTTCCAATTTGATTTAGACGGTAGCAACGTTCAATTTGGTGCGGGTAATAGCTCCGTAGGAGGTAAGATTACGCTACCATTCAAGGGTACCTTTTACGACAAGCGTTATCTGATCAAAGATGTCACGAGTCAGCGAGCTTTAGAAGAATCGATTAACGCTGGTGCTCAAGTTCACAAAGAAGGGTTGAACATCCACAATGATTACTCTCTATGGTACGACTCTAGTAAAGATTCAACGGTGAACACCGGTATGATCCTGAACAAACGCGGGATTAATGACTACTCGAATGCTTTGACCCCTGCTAAATATGCCGAATACCGATTGGAACACGACTTCGTTATGGTATACGGTGGAGTAGTGAATGGTCAGTTGCCCCATTTCAAACCGGGTTATTTGGGATGTACGCTGTGCCCCGCACAACTTGTGGTCGGTTTATTTGGCAAATCCGATGCTAGTCATTACGTACGCAATCATGCGCCGATCGATGCCTCAAAATTGCCAACGGGTTCCGACAAAATTAAAATGGGAAACATCACTGCTACGGCGATAACAGACGGTTATGGACACAAGGACAGTGTTGCCCTTCGATTGCCAACCAGTAAAACCGATAGCGATGGTCACAGATTGAACGAGTTCTTTAGCTTTGAAGCGACCGCAACCAAAGAAGCAGAGTTTGATAGTCTGGACGAAACCTTCAATATGGTCACCGGTCGTTTGGTGCTATCAAACGAAGATAAATTGGGTCAGTCATGTACCGCCGCCGATAAGAAGCTGTACGAACTCGGTCCGAATATTGGTGAGTCCCTGGACGCGTTAGCCGAATGTAAAATTGTGATTGAGAATGCCGCCGTATTTGGAGATGAGTTGAATATTAAATTCGACGGTACTGAATCCAACCTTCGAATTGTTGACGGTCGCTCCCTGTTCTCCGGTAACACTGAATTGAGTCTCTTGCGCCGTAAGACGGATACGTCCGCAATCGCATCTGGAAACGAGGTTACCTTCCTTCTAAGTCAGGTGAATGCCTCAGCTCAGAACTTTACCATAAAGGCTACCAACAAGGTGCGCGGCTGGAACAGCACTGGTCACCGGTGCCTAGTCCACGACGGAAGTGAGTGCTACTGTGATCACGATGCTAGTTCCACTCCTAAAACGTGCACGGACTCCAGCGATGTATACGTGCAAACGTCCAATACAGCCGGTGTAGCGATAGCCTACAGTCTAAAAAGTTCGCCAAAGTGCTTTGATTTCTTTGATATCGAATTGCATGACGTATCCAAGCCTTGGATCGTTTACGCACTTCGTCTTCCATGCGTGCGAGTCACGGAGACGATGAGCGATAAATTGGAGATTTACCATTACTTCAACAGTTCGTACAGTCTTTCCGAAGATAAGTTTTCCGCACATATTGGGTTCGAAGAACACGAATACGATGACGGCTATTTGAGAGTGTTGGATCAAGGGTTTGGAGGATGTGGACGCGAATACAAACATGGAAATGGAACCTTTGACATTTTCTCTCCAGTTGGCGGCATTTGTACACAAAGCTGGACGAAAGGTAATACCAATCCTGGATTTTATTCCCTGAACGGAATTACCCCTTCGGGCGGTACCGTACAAGATTTCAATATGAGCGACTTGATCAAGTGCGACACGGGCAGTGTCAGCGAACTCAATGATGATTTGAACTATCAAATTACCCACCAATTGGGATTGATCTACCATAGAAGGAGAGAATTCGGCGGAACGGGGGATGATCAAAAGAAAGAGTTCCGGTACGAAACCTACTGCCAGGAGCAGGACTTTAGTCTTACGATCCGAAAGGACGCAAGTGCCTCTGTCCAAGTGAACACGTTTGTCAGTCCGACACTCGAACGTAGTGTCATGGTGTCTGACATTGACTGGATTCAGTGTGCCTCAAGTGCTTCAGGTTGTTTCGGTAGCGAAGACTGTTTCAGGCTTCAAGTCGATTTGACCAGTCGTAAGCGCAATAAGGTTAGCGGGGCAGATTGGACGAACGGTACCCTGAACAATGTCGTACAGAAATCCGGCGGGGAAAATACGGACTCCATGACCGTAGTCAGCGCCCTCAGTTCGACCAACAATGGCAATTACTTCCAATTGGTTGGCGCATGTGGTCAGGTTGTATCGTGTGATAAAGAAGAACAGGGTAACAGTCACTACAAGAACCACATGAGTACCAAACAGCAACTTGTGATGAGCGGTGTTTTCGACGGCTCTAACGTCGATAGTGATGCTACTATCGAAACCGCATTCGAGGAATGTCCACTGAATAACCGTGAGACGAAGAACGAAGGCGGTGCGTTGAAGATGACGCTTGCATTGACGTGTACGGACGAGGACTCTGTAGGGAGAGACGATATTGACACGCAAGATGGCGAGGAATGTTTGGTGGATATTTCCGGTGGGACGTGTTCCTCACATGTCAAGAACTGTAAGGTTGCACGACAGACTGCTCAAGCAGAGGTCAATGCCACCCTTTTCATGGACACCAAAGACGCCAAGGGCAGGACAGAAGCATCGAACCAGGGTTGGGAGCTCATGAAGGGCGACTGGTACATCCGTCGCTACGAGAGTAAGTTGGACGGTACTATTGATAAAACCAAGCTTATGACGGACACTCATATGGTGTCATGGAAGAACGACACCACACAGGGTTGCACTGTAGAAAACGGGCGCATACAAGGGTTGAGTTTGTTTAACACGACGGGTATACTAAAGTGTGACAATTTGGCAATCGGTATTCTAAGGTTTGACCTTCTACCAATGGGCGAAGCCCGTATGGACGCATTCGAGGTTCACTTTGACGCAATCATGAAGCGCCGTACAGCGTTCCGACGTCTTCGTGCCACGTACACCTTGCAAGCCGAACCAGCTTCGGAGGCAAACAGTGGTGGATTCCGCGTAATTCAAGCGTCGAAGGACATCTCTGAAGACGTTCTTCCATCCGCGGGCGGCGACGCTCCGGTAAGTGACTCTGGAAAGGAGGACATGAGCACTGAGGCAGCGAACGACTGGCTGGTCGTGCTCATCGCATGCATTGCCGCTGGTGTGTTGTTAATCGCCGGTATCTTCTACTGTGCGTGCCGACGCACGGACGACATGAGCGCCGCGATTGCCACCACGGAGGAAGTCACGGGTCTGATTGACGGCAGAAGCCAGCGATTTGGCAACTTACGATACTAACTATAAATAGAACTAAATATATTATAAATGAATAAAGCATTTGTTGTTAATTTACTGTTTGGACTATCCATTATTGTCTACATTTTCATGCTACGCTCCGATTGCACCCTGGAAGACTTTGAATTCATCGAAATAAAGGACGAGTCTCCCTACAGTTTTCAAACCTACCGTTTCGACTGTACCATGCCCTACACCCCTTACAGTTCAAAACGACGCTTTAGACCCATTGTAGGCGACCATGTACACCAGGGGATTGCCATATCGGTCGATGGGAAGCCGTACACTCTCCGCGACCGTAATCTGACAGAGCCCGTACCATACGAAGATTTTAAACCGTCTGATTCATGTCCCAATCCACCGCGGTACGCGTACATTAAGCAGTGGTACCACACTGGTGTCCATACCCATTGCGATAACATAATTCATATTCATCCCTGGTCGGCACCGAAAAAGCTGAGAGTGGAAGGCAAGGATGTCACCTTCAAGCTGTGGATGGAATCGGTAGGAATAGAAGTGGGGTCCTTAACAAACGTGCTACGAGTGCCCGGGGACCCACGAGGATTCCGCGACGGTTGGACGCTGGAATATTACGCCCATGTCAACGACGAACAGCCCGCGTTTACCACGAAGAATGTAGAGGAGATGGCGAATCTTTGGCTGGTGGACCATCACGCGTTCATCAAATTGTACATTGGAAGCTCTCCGGAGAAACACTACGAGGTGTTGAATTATTACAGTAAAAGTAAGTTTGGGGAATATCCTAATAGGTTACATTAATATATTTAGTAGTATGGAGCTCTACCGGTGCGTCTCTTCGGAGTCTGGTATTCAGACATCGCTTCCATCTTATCACGGGCGCTTCCAGTGGACCGATATTGCTGGATAATGCTGAGAGCGGCGTTCTCCGTGGTCTTCTGCTTCTTACTGGCGGCGTGGACCTGAACCTGTGGTGCCCGAGGGCGCTTACGGCTCATGACGCTTTCGAACTCTTGTTTCAGTGCCATGTTCTGGCTCATCTCCTTAAAGTCCTTAAATTTCTGCACCTGTTCACGGTGTTTCTTGCTTGCACAGTGGGCAATGCGAAGCAACTCCATGCTCTCCTTAGGGTAGTTCTCTGCCATTTTCATGATGGAAGAACGGTTTTCATCACTCATCGTAGACTTATCGAGGCTTTCTGCCCATTGATCGACAAGAGCCTTAGAAAGGTTGCGAGCCTTCTCGGCTTCCTTTTGTTCCTCCTCGTCTTGTGCGAGCTTTAGTTGTGCTTTAAGCGTCTCTAGCTCCTTCTCACTGTCGGTTTTATTAGATGAGTGTGCGTCCAGCAGTTTTTGCTGTTCAACGATGACCTTCATCATTTCCGTGGCGGACATCTCTTTCTCGGCTGGTGCTTCTTGAGGAGCGGATTCTACGGGGGCATCTACTGGGGTTTCTGGGGCAGGTGCTTGTTCAGACATTTTATTATTAGAAGCCTGCTGAAGTATTTTATACGTTACTTTTTCTGATTGCGCTTGATTCGGCTCACTATCCACAAATGCTATGCGACAGTCGTTTCGTCTAGGATTTACACAAAGGGAGACTTCGATCGCTCTTTTTTCCGTTTTTCCAGACGCGTATTGGGTATGCGTATGTTGAAGGGACAAACCCGTGTAATACGCCGTCCCCGTCGGTCCTTTGCTTATGGAATATTTAGCAAACCTCGCTTGTAACCCATCGTCGTCGATCGATCCCACAACCCACTTTCTACCATCACCGTCGTCCCATGACCGGGTTATCGTGCCCACTTGCATGTCAGGATGGTGCTCCATACGAATAGGAATTCCAGATAGATCCATGTCTTTGCTCTCTTCACGGGTGAATGCAAATGTTGGGTCATTCGCCTCTGGTTGCGTCTCGGTCGGACTTAAGATATTACCAATGAAATACTTCGGCATGTTTAAAGAATAATGGACTACTTAAATACATAAATATCAATAATATGACCACGTTGACGAAGACGACCACGTTGACCACGACGAAGACCGCAAAGAAATTTCTAACATACGATCTGGAAACGACATTTCTACAAAAAGGGGGAAAACGACCATCGCAACGAATACTTGAAATTGCAATGTACACGGTAGAAAAACAGTACCAGAGGCTAGTCAACCCAATCGAACGCTACGCCACGGGGAAGGAGGTCATTGAGAGCTTAAACGAAATCAAACAGCACCCGGAAAGTACATTGCGGTTCTGGACCAAACTGCTCATCGAGAAGAGCGCCCTCGCATCCCAGATGAAGCGCAAATCCATCGAAGATCAAGCCGATGCAATCAGCGAGCTGTTGACGCGATCTGAAATAGCCAGACGGAAATCCACATATAGCACAAGGCAATGGCTGTACGCGTTGGAAGAACACCGCGACGAAAAAGCGGCTCGCCAATTTCTAGACAAACACAGCACGCGTGGAATGAAGCCGAAAAGCGTTCTGTTTTACACGACCAAAGAGAGCCTGGAAGGGGCACTCGAATTTGCAAAGGAATACGACCCATGGGCGTGCATCGCGCACAACGGGAAGTCGTTCGACATGCCAATTGTAATAGGAAACGCCAAGCGGTGCGACCTACAATTCGATGTACCGTTCCAGGACTCCTTGCCGATGTTCCGTAGAAAGTTGCCCGGACACGACAGTTACTCGCAACCGCTGCTGTACAGGGACATCTTCCATCATGGGTACAAAGCGCACCATGCACTAGACGACGCAAAAGCACTGTATGAACTCATGGAACATGCGCTGAAGAAAGAGTCATTGGAATCACTGTTTCATGTGAAGAAGTTGTCCATCAAAGTTCGTCCGAATAGCACTGATCTTAGGAGCATAAAGGGCGTAGGACCGAAGAGTGCCGCGATCTTTGTGGAATTGGGGATAAAGAACAAGAAACAGTTGAACGCATGGATGAAAAAGTACGACAAGGATCAATTTATGAAAACGTTCAGTAGTGTGTACGCTTACCGCAAACTAGCGGACAGGTTGTATGATAATTTATACGCCTCGCAACCTTGCTCGTAAATACGATCTACCAACACAGGTCTCGTATCGTAGTCTTGTAACATGAACCCGGGTCCCGGACAACACCATTTCGGGAATCCCATGTCGTGCCTCGACGGTGGTAACTTCTTCTTTCGCTGCTCTTTAGTCAATTGTGCACGAATGCGCTTCCATGCGATCGATACCAACGCTTTCCATACGATACGCTTTGGGTTGGTTCTGGAATGATCCCATCGAGAACAACGGTGCACCAGGGACGTCATCTTCCGTTCATTGAATTGTTCGGTAAGAATACCGCAATGCATCATGGTGTTGATGTACGCAATGTCCTCCATGTAATGTCGTTGCCGAACCGCCGCGTATTGCTTACGCCACCAACGCTGTATTTTCACGTAGTGCATTTATACAAATAGATAGTATATTTATAATATTAAAACAACTTTTTTACAGAAATTAGAGTAGTGTCCTTGTCGATATCAAATTCGCTTACAACTCGTACTTTTCCACAACGTTTTAACGTTTCGTCGAACAGATCCAAATCCAAATGCGCTTTAATCAGGTTTTTCTTTCCGGAAAACGCATAGATCTTGTAGGTGTCTGTCACTTGAGACATGGCGCCGGACCAATGCATGCGTTGCACGTGCTCGTACATCAAATTGCCCATTGTCTGGTTCATGTACTTGCTGAACAAGTAATACTTATCGCCACAATCCTCATATAGCAACAGCAGGGCGTCTCTAGGGTCCTTAGGAATGGACTTTCCGTTCAAATACCACTCTACCGCTCGTCTGCCGATGTCCACCAGAAACTGACGGTTTACGATTATTGGACCAACGCCTACTACCCATATACTAGTTTCCATTGTATAAATATATTAAAGTGTTATTATAATGTCGATAATTACTTTATTCGTCGCTCTACATATTATATTGGGGTGCGTCACTCAGATGTTACAGGGGATTATGCCCGGGGTGGTCAACGTAACTCTATTGAAAAGGTATAGTACACCTTGGATTCTTCCAAAATTTAAATACGTTCGTCTCATCTTTCTTGCTCTCATTGTATATAACTCAACCCTTCTTCATTGGAAATCGTGCTTTCTGTATTTTGCATGGTACATGCCCTCCGTTGCATGGATACACATATTTACATCTTGTCGCTTTCACACCGGTGCCAAACTATCCCTGTTTCTATCCTTGTACGCCATCTTTATCACGGTTAAGTTTCACGCTCCGATTACGACGATCGTCTGGTCCGTGTACATACTGTACATTTCGTGCTGGTACAATTGGTGCTTGCCTAAATAAACTTTAAAGATAAGGTATTGTAATTACGAACACTGTCCGGCGTCGTCATGTCTCGAAGGACCTTGAACAAAGCTTGTGGATGGATTGAAGCATTTAAACTTTTGGAGAGTACGCCTCCATGTTTCAACGCCTCCACAACGATCTCCGAACAAAACCAACGAGGGGAGAAGCCCATGCTCGTCATCGTGTACGGACCTGGCGACCAACCCGTAGGCTGTAGGAAATAAGACAAGTAATTGAAATTCTCGCCCATGTGACTCTTGCAAAATTTCAACGTCTCGTCGTACTGCTTTTGTGTACAAGACAGCGTGCGAAAACACCACTGCTTGCGACTGAAACGCTTCTGCTTTAAAAATACAGAGCCGCCATAATGAATCGAACAGGCTTCCCCCTGAACTACATCTCCCATTTCCTTATCCTCCGACGGAAAGAACAGTTCTACATGGATTTTAGGATTGCTCTCCGAACTTGGCGAAAACTTTGCGGCAGCAGCGTTCAGCCAGTGACGCTCCATGATTTCGTCGTCATTCTCTAGGAAACATACATAAATTGGTGGCATTTTAAGGAACTATATAGTATATTTATATCATTTTTTTTATATTTCCATGTCAGAACTTGAATCATACGACATTGCGGTTTGAGACGAATCCGAACTAGAATCGTATGACTTTGCCTGTGCTGACGAATCCGAACTAGAATCGTACGACTTTGCCTGTGCCGACGAATCCGAACTTGAATCGTACGACTTTGCCGCCAACGAATCCGAATCGTATGCCATGTTCATATCCGATGTCTCCGATGTCTCCGATGTCTCCGATGTCTCCGACGTTACAGAAGCCTCCGACTCGGAGTCGTACGTTATCTGCTCTGCTTCTTTTAAAATATCATCCAATTCTTGGTCGGATACACCCTCGTATTCAAACTCCAAATCGTCCATTTCGACGTCGCTAAACTCCAAAAAGGTTGCTCGGTCGGACTGAAGAGTAGAAGGCTGACCAACGAGGGGAATTGCTACCCCATCTTCATCTATAACGTCGTTATCTTCTAAATAATCTGATAATAGAGCTCTGTCTGCGACTGTGTTTGATTGCGTGAAGCCGGGCACAGCTTGTGTTAGATAGTTTCTTACCTCACCGGCAGTATAACCTCCTGTTCCAGCAGTTTCTCCAGCAGCAGCCGCAATTAGACGGTCGCGTTCATAGAGAGAACTTCCGTCACTCATTATAAAAGGTTTACTAAGGTCGCCGTCTTCGTAAAGTGCCTTGTCTCCACTGGGTGGCGTGTTATTTGGCGTACTAGCAGCCTGAGCAACCTGAGCAGCCTGAGCCGGTGGTGGTTGTGCTACTGTTGCTGGTGCTGGAGGGGGTGAAGCCAGATTGTTCCTGCTTATTGGAATTAATTTGGACAGGTAGCGTTTGTATCCGCGGTAGGTGTCCCCCGCAAACACTTTCCATTCTCTGTACGCTACGCTCAGGACTCTCAATTTGAACGCTGGATTGAAATCCCTCAATTTAATAGGGGTTCCGGCTATGACCCTGCCCTGTACGCTGCCCGATAGCGAGTTAAACGTGTGTATTCCATGCACGTACTGGCTAGGGACCTTTTCCCCTTTGAGGTAGCTCTGTAATTCAAAGTTGATCCTATTCTCCATCAATTGTTCGTGTGCGTCTGCTCGCTTCTTAAGATCCACTAAGAAAGCGTCTAATGCCTCGTATATTTTCTGGTGAACGTCGAAAGGCTGCTGGTTGTAATCTAGGTTATTCGTCTTTAGTTTGCCGTCCGCTGTTTTAGCCTCTATCAGATCCCAGTATTTATCGACATCGTATTTGTTCGTCTGAAATGTCTCGTGAGAGAAATCCAACGTGAGTAGCGGGTTTAACACGGGAACGAAGACGCGCCTCGAGATGACCGTAGTCGGGCTTGAACTCAGGGAACCTTTTCTCGTGTCGGGATACATTTTTGCAATACCAAGCACTCGTAGTATCTTACCGGCTTGTCTTCTTTTATCTTCATCATCATTACCATACACAAACGGGAAGAACTTCATGTCATCGTCCTCTGTGACATTATTATTTGCGTCTCTCTTCAAGAACGGATAATTCCGATAATACTTCTGACGATATTCATTAGATTTCGTTTCGTCCCAACCAGTTGGCTTTTTCATCCTATCAACATAATCGTCTAAGCTAGGCATAGGTATATTAGAATCATTTTATAAATATATATATTGGTTTTTCTCTGATATATGTATATATATTCAAGTGTTTTCCATCAAACGTGATGTGTAAGTGTATTAAGATTCGTAAACTAGGGCTTCCAAAGCCATCGGAGTGGCGTGTAAGCCAGCCTTCAAAACATGGTAAACTTCATCGTCTCATATTCGGTGTTGTTTTGGCGGCGTTCGTAGTGTATGTGACCATGCATATATCGAGTGTAGCGGACGTTGAGTATCGCGGGTCCAGACGCATGCAAAACGAAGCGTTCAAAATAACTGGCGTGGACATGATGGACGACGCGGTGCGATTGAAACATCAGACATTGTTTACAGAGATGCGGTACGCATGTGGACGAAGTTCGGACGACGTGGTGTTCGCTTTCCAATTTGACGCACAGGATACCATGATTGAGGACCATGTGTTCTACCTGTGCGACGAGCACATTGCGTTTGGAAACGCGATGGTGATGCGCGGACACGGTAAGATACAGTGTACAGAAGAATTTAATGGGGAACTCCGCCAAGTGGTTCGTCACAAGAGGGTTACGATAAAATACGTGAACATTGCGGACTGGAAGCAGTCAGAATACACGTCGAAGTCTCCCAAAGACGCCTGTACGATTCAGCATGCAATAGATGTGTTGGAAAATAATTGGGTATAAATACAGTATTAACAATTATAAAATGTCGTTGTACGCAAGCCGTAGCGCTATCGAGAAGACGATACAGATCTTTACGGAGATGCACCAGTGTAAATATTGCAACAATTGGTTTACGGAAATGGAAAACTTTGGATCCTGGACTTGTATGTACCACCCCGGGAAATACGACTACGACAGGGACATGTACACCTGTTGCGGTGAATCTCATACACGAAATGCCAACTTTGCACATAGATCATACGGTCATCTGATGACCTTCCACCCGTCCCAACGCTACGACATGGCGCCCTCCGTTAGCCAGGGATGCACTAGGTGCGACTGTGTATCAAAGAAAGAGACGATGATCTCCGATGAGAAGTGTGTCAAAGTGGAGGACGTGGCGAGTCTTATACCGTACATGGAAAATCCGTTAACTGAACGTCCCGGGCTGAAAAAGGGTCCGTTGCGCCTGGTTCGCAAGCAAGAGCGTGACTTTGCGCTTTGGAAGGTAGAGCCCTCAGACCGTTGAGACGTGTTCATAGGTTCGACGAATCAAGGCGTCCATCTTGCGAGCGGACAGTTTCCATTGGAATAAATGTACCAGTAATAATATCAGTATACTAATTACCCATAGTTTTGCTTGCAAAGAACGTTCTAACTCTATATGATCTGCCTGAAACGCCCAATACATAGTCAAATTGACGCCAGTCTGAATAATAGTCTCCGTCCCTATGATACACACCGTAGTCTTTTTCGGTATGACATACTCTACCTCTGCCAGGTACATGAAATCCTTCTTCCAGCGTACCCATGTGTAGTAGGACTGTACAAGTGCTGATTTGACGGCGATGGGCACCAGCAACCATATGTTTTTTGCCTGAATGAACTGAAACATGGTCAGTAGTGCTACAAGTAGAACGGACGGCGAGTAGAACCGTGCCATGAAATCAATAACGGTGGTTTTGTTTTTCCACTTTATCAATTTCGGCACGTGATTCACATGGATGTCCATGTTTAATTAATAATGAAACAAATATATAGTAGTATAATTTGCGTATCTGTAGCATATAGATGGATTGGGCAAACATTGGCTGGGGGATACTTATCCTCGTCGTTACATTTGCCATAATTTATGTGTTGTACCTGCTCATGCGAACAGCGTTTGTACGTTCGTTTACGTCCAGTCACAGCCATGTGTTTCAGCTTCTATTGAGCACGCTTTTTATAATCGGCTTAACGACGGCGGTCTACGAAGCGTTCGGAATAAAGATTGCGGAGTCTCTCCTGTCCGGTATAGGACTTGCATTGGGTCTGGCATTGCAACCATTGATGAAAAAGATGGTAGCTGGAGTGGTGTTCGATTCTACAAGCGGCGCACAGAATAAATTTATCAAGTGCGGTGATTTTGAGGGAAAAGTAACCAGCGTTGGGATGGTACATACGTGGATTAAGACCAGAGAGGGGATGGTATGTGTACATAACGATTACCTTGAGAAAAACCCACTCACTATAATAAAAGATTCCGATACCTTAGTTGAGGAGCCCCAACTTCTAAAACTGTGGTAACCGGTACGGACACCGGTACGGGTACGGACACCGGTATGGGTACGGGTACTGGTTCCAGTTTTGGCTCCTTGTACTTGGAGTGAAGCAATAGGTATATTCCCGTGAATACAGTGGTGAGACTTATACTTAAAATATATATACAAAGACGGTACTCATTTTTCTGACATACCATATTATTTTACTTAGTCCATTAATTTATACGTTAATTCCTTTATAATTTCCAGACTGACCAAGTTTTTGCTCTTAATGGCTTCTTGTACGATAATGTTGATGTACTCAATTTCTGGCTCCGTCCGACTTCTAGCAAACTCAAACAGTAGCACATTTTGTTCCAGTTCGAAGACTCGATTGTATTCTATATTTAACATTGTAGTGTCCACCAACAGGTCTGCTTTGTTGTAACCGCGTTTTCTTTTCATTTTGACTATAAATATACCCTTATATATAACATAAAATGGAAAAATCATTTGTTATCAGCAATGATAGTATGGAATTTGTCTGGAACACGTTTCACAACAGTACCATGCTACAAATGTGTCGCCAGATGCTGAATACTCACCTGTTGAACAACGGAATTGAGTTTATAAAGGGAAAGGGAAACAAACCGATGAAAGTGGACGCGGAGTTGGAGGATCTGGTCGATGAGAAGTGGCTTCCATTTTGTGCCGAAGCCATAGACAGTATCCTATGCTTTGGATTTTGTCCAGTGTCGTTTGAAGGTGGCTTTCCAAGTATACTTAAACTCGGCTCCTACCGGCTCAAAGTTACCATAAAGAACAACTCGTACGACTGGAAGGTACAAGGGATGTTAGACCCGGGAAAGGACCTTGCCAACTGTGAAGTATTCGACCATTACGGCATGTCTCCACGCATGGACGGTACATTGACTTCACCAGTGTCCAAAATATTGCCCAGACTATTGTTCCTCAAAAAGCTACGTGAAACATGCATTGACATGGAACTTCGCAAGGCAAACCCACATGTCTACACAGAGATAAAGGAGAGCAATTCCACCGCGCACAAAGAAGGAGTGGACTATGATTTCTATGCAGATGCTGGAGCAGCGGAATCTCGAGACGACATGCAATATTCACGCAACAAATCAGCCGTGGAAATGCTCAACCGACAAAAGGAACTGTACGAAGAGTACATGGGTCGGGGGCACGCCGTCAAAGCCATGCAAAACCTGAACAACGTCGTCCAGCTGCCGATGGGACACCATGTCGTCAACCCACAGATGACATCGGGGCGTACCGATCTGGTCAATTTGCACAAAATTATTCAAGAAGAGATATGTGCCGTGATTGGAGTGCCGAGAAGCATGATGTTTGCGGACGGGGGGAACCATAGGTCCGACAAGGAAGGAATACACGATAGCTTCATGCACACGCTCCTGTGGTACAAGAAAAAACTAGGGATCATGTTGTCCGACGTGTACAACACCCTGTACACCGAAACGATCATGAAGTCGATTAATTTTAAGAAGGAAAAGGACCGGGGACGCGACGTCTACGAACTAAAGCGCAAACACAAGGTACAAGTGTTCTTTCCAGTCACGCCGTTTGTCCCCAATGACCAGTTGCGCAAACTGTACGAACACGGTGTCATTTCATGGGATTCGTTTGCCACCTACTCCTTACGGAATGTATCGTTGCCCCTCAGTGACAAGCTGGCTAAAGCGCCCCCTAGAGACGAGCTGCTGTTTGAGAAACCAGAACCGAAGGCAGACCCTAAGGCGAAGGACCCGAACCAACCGAAGGAACCTGGAGAACCAGACAAGAAGAAGCGTAAAGTAGATGTTGTTGAACAAAATTAGATGTTGTAAAAATTTAAATAAGATGTAATTTATCGTCCGCCTGAACCGCGATCTTGTAGTCTACCTTGTTAATAAAGTGTTTCCCCTTCGTTTGTTTCATGGATACAAACAGTTCTCCCTTGTGCGACTGGTTTGTAACGGATAGAACCACCGTTTTCTCGTTGTTCTTATCAGCAGCAGCCTCCAGTGCGTTGGCGAGTTGTCCAGTTTTCAATTCCATACAGGTGCTTTCCGCGTGATCTCCTTCTCGTAGCGCATTGACGCGCAACGTCAGGTTCTCACTAGTTAGCTTCGGAATCAAGTCTTCTACAGACACGACTTGCCCGTAGAGTTCTTTGGTCTGGTATAGACGTTCGCCGGCGGTGGACTCCATGACGGTCTCATTCGTCTTGAACAGATCCTTTCCCTTTTTGGTAAGATCCTCAATCGCCTTGGTCTGTGCTTCACGCTGATCAAGAGTCGTGGTCTCGCTCTGACCCACGGGAATGGGGGCAACATCGACGCGTATGCTGACCTTGTTTGTGCTGGTTGCCTGCTTGGCTTCAATTTGTGTTTCCTTTTTAAATCGTACGAAAGACATGTATTATATGTATATTGTACCCAGGATATATATACGTCCTCGGGTCTGATTGGACTTAACCTTTAAAACCGAAACGAAAAATTATACGTATATTAGGTAAACCGCTATACTAGTAAAATGAACGATTCAGCCCTTACGCAACGTTATACCAATGGAATCCCCGAAGAATTGAGCGATGGGGTGCAAATGTTCAAAAAACTAAGCCAGAAACGCGGCATTACGTCCGTCAAACTCATGAGCAATTTTGGAAAAGATTTAGAACAGTCATTAAAGGCTGGTACGGACATATACAAGGGTGTCATTGTTCAAACTACACCGCATTACGAATTGTCCGTAGCAGATAAATTATGGCTTCATCCGGAACTTACCAAAGCAAGACGACTATTCAACGGCAAGTCCAATATGGACGCGTCCAAACTAGGCGAGTTCAATTCCAGTGTCGGGACGTACTCCACGTACTCTGTAGACGAATTGGGCGGGCAGAAAACAACCAATTACACGATTGAAGACACCGCGTCGAACATGAGCGCGGTCGTAAACCATTGGATGGCGTCCAGGGTTACCATGCGTGACGCCTACGCGGATTTCAAGAAATCGAAACCAGCGGTACCAGAGCCTAGTCTTACCACGGAATATGTCAGCTTTTTCAAAGGGGCGTCTAGTTTCCACTACTACAACCACGCCATTAAATCAGACGGGGAAGCACTCGTGCTACAGAGCCCGCTCATGGGATACGTGAAAGTCAACCAGGAAGGGGACATTGCATCCGACACCATGTCCGGGTTTTTAGAGGTCAACAAGCTCTCCGAAGCCCACCTGGAAAGGGCGTTCAACGACTGTTCGTGGGAAGGAAACAGTCTGGTCAACACCTTTACCATGCGCAAAGGAGAAGCCATCTCAGGGGAAGCCTTTAGGATGGTGAAGGGGGTATACTCCAGCAACAACATCCAGAACAAACTGGACCTAGCCACCCTCTTGAAACTCACGCCGAAGAAAGAAAATATACCAGCGTCTGTTAAGTGTCACGAAAACGCCAGAAAGGACGTCATTTCCGTAGAAGCGAACGAGGAGATGGTACAGAAGGTCATGAAGAATCATTGGAAGACATTGGTTTCGAAGAAGTACCTTGTAGACAACCAGCTCATGTTACCCAGAAAATTACTCGATACATTAGTTTAAAAACATTTTTACGCCATTTCTATTGTACCAATTTTTAGACATCCTAACACTAGGAACATCCAATATTGTACCCTCTCCCACACGCGTATACCGCCGCCGTTTCTCAAACACTAGCACGTCCCCACGGAGCTGAACGTTCTTGAACGTCGTCATCAGACGCGTACGCTCGTAGTTTATTCTACGGTAGTTCGCGTCCAACTGGTACTGCTTTCCAGACAGCACATCGCTCATGCGGATGCACATGGCTACTAGACGCGCGAACAGGCAACGGATCTTTGGAGCATTGATAAAGTGCTCCAGCTTTGCATCTTCTAAATGATGGTACCGCTGTGTCAGGGCTGTCATCGCCTCCTCTATGTGACTGTACGCCATCGGAGTCAAGTACACCGAAGGGCACGCGAAATCGTTGTTCTGGTACCAATTGTGAAGCTTCATCATGTTTGCTTTCTTCAG